>OIZO01000085.1_pt1 | contig 72697 bp, 63 predicted proteins | sample 1588551 | NCBI WGS metagenome assembly OIZO01 (sample SAMN03283271) | human gut metagenome | biome: human-associated habitat; material: feces | host: Homo sapiens | place: Peru | collected 2012
CTTCTATGGAAGAAAAACTATGCATTGCCTGGAAAAAGTATCAAACCTTTTCAAAGGCAACAGAATTATATAAAGATAAATTGACTTCTATGCTCACCAAATAGAACTTTTGATTCATAGCGTATTTGCTTCAATTTTTCCAACAAATAAGCAGTAATGATTTTTCTAATCACTACTGCTTAAAATTACTACATATCAACTCATGCTCAACTTCCGATTTATCAAACTCCTTTTATTCCTGCTGAATCATCTTAAAATGCTTCAATGCCTCCACAATTGCACTTTCTTTATCTTCTGGGCACTGTGGCTGCCTGCTATCTTCATTTTTAGATAAATTATAATTCTTTCCAACCTCAATTCCGCATTTTCTCTTTACCTGTGAGATATACAAATTGGAAACCTTCATGCCGGCATTATGTTCAGCCACATACTTCTTTATCTCATCATATGTTGCCTTAGTCTCTGCAGATGTTATATCCACATCATCAAGTTCAATCGTGACATTAATATAATCATCCGGCGTTTGTTTCAGTTGGGACAAAAGAACAACCGTCTCCACATGCCCCGTATTAGGAAACATATCCACGCAACAGCACTTCTCGACCTTATACCCTCTCTCCTGCAGAGTAACAAGGTCTCTTGCAAGCGAAGTAGGCTTGCATGAAATATACACCATTCTGTCAACACCATAATCAATAATCTTCTCAAGTGCTTTAGGGTGGATTCCGTCACGAGGCGGGTCAAGTACGATGAAATCAGGCTTAATCTCAATATTATCAAGTGCCTTTAAGACATCATCTGCAATGAATTCACAGTTAGTAAGACCGTTCTGGGCTGCATTCTTCTTAGCAGCCTCAACAGCTTCCGCAACAATCTCAACACCGATGACCTTGCTGGCAACAGGAGATAACATCTGCGCAATCGTACCCGTACCTGTATACAGGTCATATATAACCGGCTTGCTGCCAGCCACATCTCCAAATCCCCCAGAAAGCACATACTCCCTCGCCTTAGAATAAAGCGCCTCAGCGCCAAGCGAATTGGTCTGGAAGAATGAGAACGGAGTTATCTTGAAACGCAGTCCAAGAAGCTCCTCTTCAATATAATCCTGACCATACAGAAGCTCAGTTTTCTCGTTAATTACTGCATCTGCAAGGCTGTCGTTAAATGTATGGAGAACACCTGTAAGAGTGCCCTTATATTCAATTGATGTCAGGCGGTTTACAAGCTCTGTGAAATCATGTTCAATCTGAGTTGTTGTAACGATATCAACAAGTATCTGCCCTGTCTTTACTGATTTTCTTACAAGAAGATGACGCAGATACCCCTCGTGGCTTAACTTGTGCTGGAAAGGAAGCTCCTTCTCGATTGCATAATCCTGAACACATGTAAGAATCTTTCTGTAATCCTCATCAATAATCTTACATTCTGTAACCGGAACAATATCATACATGCTGTTTCGTTTGTGAAGTCCGAGTGCAAGCGGTCCGTCCTTGTACTCATCACCAAATGAAAACTCCATCTTGTTACGGTATTCTTCTGTGACCGGACTTCCAATTATCCCCTCAAATGGAAGCTCACCTGAAACAACTTCGCCAAGAAGCTTTTCCACCTGTGCGCTCTTAATCTTTAACTGTTCCTCGTAAGCTACTGTCTGGTAAGTGCAGCCACCGCATTTGCCAAAATGTGGACATGCCGGGTTGGTTTCAAGCGGACTCTTCTCAACAACTTCCATAAGTCTGCCTTCGCAGTGTCCCTTTCTTTTCTTGTTCACGCAGAATCTGACAGTCTGTCCTGGAATTGCATTCTTTACGATTGCCTTCTCCTTCTGTCCGTCCTCATCTGTCACCCACACTGTCGCCTTGTTTGGGAAATCAACCTTTTCAACTTTACCTTCGTATACGCTTCCTTTTTTCAATCTATACTCCATTCCGCACATGAATTGTGCCTGTTATTAACATATTAATAGTTTCTGGCAGCACTTATTCACATAACGGCATACCTTATATAATTTTATCAGAAAAATGTGCTAAAGTATAGTAGTCACATTTACTCCACCACACTGACATTCTTTGCCTGCACTGCAGAATGTATTCTTTCAAGCACCTTGTCACACAGCCATGTATAAGCTGCACCGGCAGCATTCAGTCCTATACGTAATGCAACTGCATAAGGCATTCCAAAAAGTCCCGCCGCAATTGATAATGCGCCAAATGTATTAAAAGCTGTCTGCCATGCATAACCAGCGGAATATCCGACTCCGATACCACCTATCATGCCTATATACGGATACATTGATTCTGGCAGCACTATATACATCACTGCAAAAATCGCACATCCAACAATATTAAATAAAGCCCTGTTTCCAATTCTCTTATCAACATCTTTAGAAAACGGCAGACACACTGACATGCACGCAATTCCAATCCACATTGCCCTTGGCAACCCCATCAGTGAAACAATCAGCATAGCGCTTGATACGATAAATGTAAGCTTAATATACCATCTTGTCCTTGCTGAATTAATATTAAATTCCTTAAACAAATCCCAGAATGTTCTTCTATATGGTCTGTTCCTCTGATTCTTATAAAAAATAATCATGCATACTAACATCCCGGCAAGCAGTCCCACAACTCTCATCATATATTCATGGCCTGTGACATCATATCCCTGCAGCAAAAGATACCCAAGAACGAATGTTGAATGATTATACATAATTACATTGTGACATCCCATTATCATAAGAAGCATAATACACACAACATTTATTACAAATGCAGCAACTGGCGGTACCATATTGGAAACCCTCGGTCCTGCTATCAATATTGCATATATTCCCATTATTGAAATCAACCCATGTGATGTCTTAATTCCAAAATCCGCCTGTCTTAATACCAGCACCGCAAGAAGTACTGTCACTCCGACAACACTGTTATTATTCCCCAGCAGCTTGCTGAATACCGTAACAACTGCAACGCAGAATATCATAACCAGATACACCTTGAAATTATATATAAGAATATGTCTTCTTTTCTCTTTAGAATCCTGTGTGTTCTTAATAAGCTGTTTTGAACCAGCCGAGCTTAACTGTAACTCCTGATAAAATGTCATAAATTCCCGATTTCCTTTCCTCCCCTTAATATTTTGCTTAATGACAGGGTTGAGTAATATAACACTGATTACGCCCCTATGTCAATTAAGAAATAATTAAATATTATGCAATAAAAAAGCCACAACCGCTGACACATCCTAATGGATATATCAAGCCGGCTGTGGCTTTCAATCATATCGCACTTATTACATTACTTCTCGATGTCTTCGTCCTCGAAATCATCATCAAAATCTTCGTCTTCGAAATCTTCATCATCGAAATCATCTAAATAATCTGGTGTAAAATATCTGTATACAGCATAAGCGATACCAGCAACTGCTGCAACTGCACCAACGATAGCAAGAACAGCTATGATAATTGTACTGCACTTCTTGCAGCATTTCTTATCTTCATCTTCCTTCTTGCTAATAAGTTCTCCTAATTTAGTAGCTGCGATAAGCTCATCTAATTTTTCTTTACTCATAACAATATCTCCTTTCAAACCACGGATTTAATAAATGTATTATAGCATAGCGTTAAACATTTGTCATTATAGTTTTTTAAGTCTGGCAAATCCTGCCAGCATTTTCTTCTGTCCGTACTCTGCAAATTCAACTGTTACCATATAGTCTCTTGCTGAGTCCTCTATAGCAAGTACCTTTCCTTCACCGAATTTCACATGGCTCACCATATCACCGACACTGTAGCCAAGTCCACCTGAAGATTTTGCACTTATATCTGCACCTCTTGCAGCACCTATTGCATTTCTTGAAGATAAGCCGCTTCGTGTAGGCACTCCTGCATAAGCACTTCTTACAGAATCTGCCGGAGTCTTTCTCTTTTCTGGTTTCTTAAGGTCAAATAATTCCATAGGGTCTTTTCCAAATCCCGGATTAGAACCACCATTTATCTTAACCTTTCTTGAGCTATATGTTCCTGCTGCCCTTCCGCCTGGTGTGCCGCTTCCATAGCTGCTAAGAATTGATCTGGCTGTTGCACGCATGTTAATGCCTGTTGTATCCGGCTCATCTGATGTCCCGCCATATGCAATCCTGCCTTTAGCATACCCACTGGAATTGTTTTCTATGTGCATATATTCTTTAGGAATTTCATTAATGAATCTTGAGACCTTATTCATCTGTGTTTCACCACGCACCATACGCGACTTGGCACTTGTAAGATTAAGTATTTTCTCTGCTCTTGTTATTCCAACATAGCACAGTCTTCTCTCTTCCTCAATCTCAGTTGAATCATCTGACACAATTGTCATATAGCTTGGGAAAAGTCCGTCCTCCATTCCTGTCATATACACAATTGGGAATTCCAGACCTTTCGCACTATGAAGTGTCATAAGCATTACATGAGGCTCTGACTCATCAAGATTATCAATATCTGCTATTAAGGCAACTTCTTCAAGAAGTCCTGAAAGTGTAGGCTCTTCGCCTGCTTCCTTACAGCCCTCCTCATAGCTTACTACCTTATTAATGAATTCATCCAGATTCTCACGTCTTACCTCAACCTCTTCCACAGTTTCATTCTGCGAAAGGCTCTCGATATATCCTGTATCCTCAATTACAGCCTCAGCAAGCTCCTTTAATGACATAAATTCTTCCTTGGCTCGCAGTCTTCCAATAAGGTCAACAAATGGCTCTAACTTGGAAAGTGCCGCATTCTTTATTGTGTCAATATCCTTTGCATTGACAAGCGCTTCCCAGAAAGTAATATCATTAAAATCTGCATATTCCTGCAATCTGTCAATCGTAGTATTACCAATTCCTCTCTTCGGAACATTTATAATTCGCTTAACCGCCTGACCATCAAGACCATTATCAATAGTTTTAAGATAAGCAAGAATATCTTTGATTTCCTTTCGCTGATAGAAATTCTGTCCGCCATATATCTTATATGGAATGTTGTGAATCATCAGCTTTTCTTCCAGTGCTCTTGACTGTGCATTAGTTCTGTAAAGAATGGCAACATCATTATAATTCCAGCCATCCCTTACATACTCTGCAATACCACTCGCAACGCCTTCTGCCTCATCATATCCGTTCTCATACAGAGTATAATTGACCTTCTCGCCCTCTCCGTTATCAGTCCATAGTGACTTGCTCTTTCTGCCGATATTATTACTTATCACAGCATTTGCAGCATTAAGAATAGTCTGCGTCGAACGGTAATTCTGCTCAAGCTTTATAACCTTAGCGCCTGTGAACACATTTTCAAAGTTAAGAATATTATAAATATTTGCTCCACGGAACTTATATATAGACTGGTCATCATCACCAACCACACATATATTGCCATACTTTGCTGCAAGCATTGCAACCAGCTTAAACTGTGATGTATTAGTATCCTGATACTCATCAACCATTATATATCTGAATCTGTCCTGATAATGCTCAAGTACCTCTGCATCACTCTGGAACAGCTCAACCGTCTTGAATATCAGGTCATCAAAATCAAGTGCATTGTTAAGCTTAAGCGTCTTCTGATATTCTCTGTATACGCCTGCGATTCTTCTAAGATTATAGTCGTTACCTGCCTCAAGCTCGAACTCATCAGGAGTCTTTAACTCATCTTTAGCAGATGAAATCTTACTCATAATTGCACGCTCTTTTAGCATCTTCGTATCTATATTCATCTTCTTACATATATCCTTGATTACAGACTTCTGGTCGTCCGTATCATATATCGTAAAGTTATTATCGTATCCAATTCTGTCTATGTATCTTCTTAAAATTCTCACGCATGTTGAGTGGAATGTACTTACCCATACAGCCCCTGCACCCTGTGCCACAGTAGTCTCAACTCGTTCTTTCATCTCTCTTGCAGCTTTATTAGTAAATGTAATTGCCATAATATTATATGGGTCTACTCCGCATTCTTCTATTAAATATGCAATTCTGTTCGTAAGCACACGCGTCTTTCCAGAGCCTGCCCCGGCAATAATAAGCAGCGCGCCATCTGTATATTTAACTGCCCTTTTCTGGCTGTCATTCAAATCTTCTAATCTCATATATCCACCTTCATGCAAATGTGAAATCTATATCCACCTTATTTCTGCCAACTACCACATTATACAAAAACAACGGGATGTTGCCAAGCCAATATGACAACATCCCTGATTGTTATTTATTAAATTCGCATATTACTAATTGTCAGATTATGCAAGCTTTGTTCCACAGTTAGAACAGAACTTAGCGCCATTAGTTGGTGTTCCACAGTTAGGACAGAACTTAGGTGCTGTGCCACCTGACACATTTGCATTATTATTCATTGCAGTATTCATGTTATTCATCATCTGCTGTCCAACCTGCATTCCCATCTGGAGCTGCATCATATCACTGGCAATATTCGAACCGCCTCTTGAATTGCCGATACTATCAGCCATAGCCATCTGTGTATATCTGTTCATATCTCCAACCATTGCCTGAGAAGCTGCCTTATTAGTCATCTTCTGTACTTCTTCCGGATAAGAGAAGCTTGAGATAGTAAAGCTTGTTATTGTGATTCCTAACTTGCTCATCTCCATATCAAGGTCTGTCTTAATACCCGCTGAGATATCATAAGCATTAGCCTGAAGATTAAACATATCCTTGCCTTCTTTAGAAATCCACTTCATAAGAAGCTGGTCAAGAACTGCTGATATTCTTTCCTTAACATCTGCAACAGTGTACATCTGCTTTACACCTGCTACCTTGTCTATAAGCGTAATGTAATCAGATACTGAAAACGAGAAGTTACCGAAAGCTCTTATTGGCATGCCACCTGGAAGTGCCTGTGTTGGAATAAGAATAGGATTCTTAGTTCCCCACTTCTCTGTGAATTCCTTAGTATTAACGAATAAAACTTCAGCTCTTACTCCACTGTTGAAGCCAAACTTAAAGCCTTTAAGTGTTGATAAGAATGGAATAATCTGTGATTCAATATCAAAGCTTCCCTCGTCCTTAAAAATACCTTCAATCTTACCATTGTACATAAAGATTGCATCCTGGCCGGCGCGGATAATCAGCTTACTGCCTTTCTTGATTTCTCTGTTGGTCCATTTCCAGAAGATTATATCATCTCTGTACTCTTCCCATTCAACTACGTTGGCAAACTGCCCTTTGAATAATCCCATGTTCCCTCTCCTTATCTATGTATTGCTTATCTCATTATAAATGTGCTTCTGAATTATAAGCCCATCTGAGCCTTAAGTGCTGCTAATTCATCATCAACTGCTGTGTTAGCTGGCTCTGCATCATACTTAGCTGCAAGACTGTCAACATCTGCCTCAAGCTGTGTCTGGTTAAGCTCTGCCATTGCATTAGCCTCGTCAAGCATCTTATTAGCCTTAGCCTCCATCTTACCGAATGCATCCATGCTTGTTCCAACACTGTTAACACTTGAACCAACCTTGTTGATTCTCTCCTGAGCCTTAGCTGCTGCAACCTTAGCCTTAACTGCATCTCTTCTTGCTTCAAGAGACTGGATATCCTTGCAGAGCTTATCATGCATCTGACGCATCTTAGCTGCATTGTCTGCTGCAATATTATATGTCTGCTGTAATGTAGCCTGCTTAGAAACTAACTGCTGCTTCTTCTCAAGGAATGTTCTTGCATCTGCCTCGTTGCCAGCCTGAAGAGCCTTTTCTGCATATGACTGATACTTGGCAACATCTGCTGTGCATTCATCAAGCTCTCTTTTACATCTTGTCTCCTCAGCCATAACTGAAGCTGTCTCTGCCTTAACCTTTCCAAGGTCGCTCTCAAGATTTCTCATGTACTGGTCAATCATCTTCTCTGGATCTTCACACTTATCGAGAAGTGCATTGATGTTAGCGCTCATAATGTCCTTGAATCTTGTTAAAATACCCATAATAATCCTCCATTCCTGTGCCGCTTTCTGGCACATATCACCCTCTGGTGCATCCGAATTCTGTCTCCCAGAATTCTTAAAAAACCTTTTTAATTATAATATATCAGGAGTAAAAAGTCACTAAGATTTGCTCCTTTGAGACATATTTTAGCGTTTTATTACAAATATTAAAATATCATATTATGCACATTACACTATGCTAAAGTTCATTATATTATTCCTACTTGAAATGTGGTTTTAAAAACTATATAATATAGCTTAAGCATTAATATAAATGTATTCTCTCATGAATACGCATTTTTAAAGAAATGAGGAACATATGAACAACGATATTAAAGAGCTTATGAGTGGTATTCTTAAAGATATGTCCGCTCTTAACTATATAAAACCCGGAGATGTGCCTAACATCAATCTGTACATGGATCAGGTTACAACATTTATGTATGAACATCTTCACGATACAAAGCGTACCACTGATGATAAAGTACTAACCAAAACAATGATTAACAACTATGCCAAAAACAATCTGCTGCCATCACCAGTAAAGAAAAAGTACTCTAAGGAACACATATATATCCTTACATTTATCTATTACTTTAAGAACATTCTCTCAATAAGTGATATACAGAAAATGCTCAATCCTCTCACTGAGAAATTCTTTGATGAAGGTTCCAAGCCGGATCTGGATTATATATATAAAGAGATTTTTTCAATGGAATCCTCTCTTGCAAGGCCATTATCTAAAGATATATTTGCAAAGTCTGAACAGGCAAGCAATGCATTTACCGATGTAAAGGATGATGATGACAGAGAATTCTTACAGTTCTTCAGTCTTGTATGCCTTTTAAGCTTTGATGTATACATGAAGAAGAACATGATTGAAAGTCTGATTGATGATTACTCTGCCAAGCATGCGCCAAAGCAGCCTGAGAAGCCTGATAAAACAGACAAAAAGAAATAATCCATACAAATTAAGGGAACTGCCAGTACTGACAGTTCCCTTTTGCATTGTTTCATATATTACTTATTATCTTCTGACTCTTTCTCAAGCATGCCAAGTCTTTCAAATACTCTGTCATACCCGTCATTACCATAATTAAGCGAACGGTTTACCCTGCTGATTGTCGCAGTAGACGCACCTGTCTTCTCCGCAATATCAAGATATGTCCTGTGTTCTCTTAACATCTTGGCAACCTCAAATCTCTGTGACAGGGATAAAATCTCGTTAATTGTACATACATCCTCAAAGAAATCGTATGCTTCATCTAAATCCTTAAGACTTAATATTGCCTGAAAAAGCTGCTCAACAGCCTGTGTCTTTAACTTATTATTCATAATTGTCCACCCCGGTTTTCCAAAATAGCATTGGCTTATTACTTTCAAATTTTAACACAGTGAAGTTTTCAAGTAAAGACATTATTCACTTCTTAATGCCACAACAGGGTCTTTTTTAGCTGCAAGCTTTGCCGGGATAAGTCCGGCAATAAATGTAAGGAACATGCTTATTATTATAAGTATTACTCCTCCTGCAACCGGAAGCTGTGCAACATTGGAAATGTCTGTAAGGTGCTTAATCAACGCATTTGCAGGTATGCACAGCAATAAAGTTACAACAATGCCAAGTGCGCCTGAGACAAAACCTTCAATAAGTGTCTCTGCATTGAATATTCTTGAAACATCTTTCTTAGAAGCACCAATACTTCTTAATACACCAATTTCCTTAGTTCTTTCAAGTACTGATATGTATGTGATAATACCTATCATTATCGAAGAAACTATAAGTGATATTGCAACAAATGCTATTAAAACATATGAAATTGCATTAATAATTGTACTTACTGATGACATCATTATTCCAACATAATCTGTGTAGTTAATAACATTTTCTTCCTTGCCATCGTCCTGCTGCAGCTTATTGTAATCCTTGATAATATTCTGAACCTTCTCCTTAGAATCAAAATCAGTTGCATATATATCTATCTGTGAAGGTGTATCAAGGTCTGTAATTCCAAGCTTCGACTTATTGCTGTCTAATGTTGCATCTGTTGTTCTGGCCTTTAGTGACGCTGAGAAAAGCTGTAGTATCTGGTCATCGCTCATTCCACTTGTCATTGCCTGCATCTGAGCGCTTTCCTCTGGTGAAAGTGTTGCCATATATGCATTTACATCATCCATTGTAATCTCTGTATTCCTGTCATTGTCAAATGGAACTCCTGTAAATACATCAACGCTTGTATCAGCAAGCTGTGCCTTGGCAATCTCACTGTTCTTTACTTCTTCGATAATATATTCAGTAAGCTTTGCTGTATAACCGATTCCACTTGAAATTGAAGTGCTGACTGCGTCATCATTAGGTCTGATTATTCCACATACTTTAATGTCAGTTCCGTTATTTACAACATTTGTCATATACTTATCATCTTTGCTGTAATCGTCCCATGTACCGGTCACATCATTGTACTTGTACATGTCTGTAGGCATAACCAGCTTAAACTCTGTATCAAGTATCTCGTCAAATGTATAGCTTGTATCCTTTTCTGTTTCGTATGATTCACCAACCATCATTTTCTTAAAGAGTGTTCTTACCTCCTCAGGGTCTTTAAGTCCTAATGAGTAAAGTGTATAATCATCAACTTCGTTATTCTTATCTGCAACAAGCACAACCTCGTTGAAATTCTCTGGCCAGTGACCGGCAAGTACATCATACTGCTCATCAAGAACCTGCTGGTTTCCTAAAAGCTGGTTCCACACACTGCTGTTAGAAAACATTCCCATACCCATGCCTGATGACATTGCGTAAGATGTGCTTGTTGCACCCTCACCATATATCGAATCAAACATTGTACTTGGATTTAACTGTTCAACACCGTTAGAAGTATCCTTCATATAAATGTTAAGAGGAACATCATATGAATACTGGATATCACTTACATATGACTTAATGTCAGAGCCGCCGTTTTCAATATATTTCTTAAACTCTGAAAGGTTATTGCTCTTAACTTCCTTTACCATGGTATTAATCATATCACCCATGATATCGTTAGAATATATCTTAGTCTTGTCCTCATGCTCTGCTGAATCAGAATTGCCCGTCATGCTTGTAACCATACTGCTTATATCAATCGACTCTGCCTGAAGTGTTATAGGATAGCTTGAAAGCGTGTCTCTCTGAACTCTGTCAATGTATAACTGGATACCATTTGAGATAGAAAGAATCATTGCAATACCGATTATTCCTATGCTTCCTGCAAATGCAGTAAGAATCGTTCTTGTTTTCTTAGTCATCAGGTTATTAAAGGAAAGAGAAAGCGCTGTAAAGAATGACATAGAGGTTTTCTGCTTCTTTCCTGACTTTTTAGTCTTCTTTTCTGATGCCTTAACCTTAGCAGCTTCTTTAGCCTTAATATCAGCTTCCATATCTTCTAACGTATATGGATCAGAGTCATCAGTTATCACACCATCAAGCAATCTGACTATTCTTGTAGAATAATCCTTGGCAAGCTCCGGATTATGAGTTACCATAATTATAAGTCTGTCCTTTGATATCTCCTTTAAAAGCTCCATAATCTGGATACTTGTCTCTGTGTCAAGCGCTCCTGTAGGCTCATCGGCAAGCAGGATATCAGGATTATTTACAAGTGCTCTTGCAATTGCAACCCTCTGCATCTGTCCACCTGACATCTGATTAGGCTTCTTGTGAATCTGCTCTCCAAGTCCAACTTTCTCAAGTGCCTCTATAGCTCTTTTCTTTCTCTCAGCCTTAGATACACCTGAAAGCGTAAGTGCAAGCTCCACATTAGATAAGACAGTCTGGTGCGGAATCAGATTGTAACTCTGAAACACAAAACCAATAGAATTATTTCTGTAAAAATCCCAGTCTCTGTCCTTATAATTCTTAGTTGACACTCCATTTATCTTAAGGTCGCCGCTCGTATACTTATCAAGTCCGCCTATAATATTAAGCATAGTAGTCTTACCACATCCGGACTGTCCAAGAATCGACACGAACTCGCAGTCCCTGAACCTGAGATTAATGCCCTTAAGTGCGCTCACAGTAGTAGAACCGGACACATAATCCTTTTTTATATCATTTAATTCAAGCATCGGATACTCCTTCTATTTTATTCGGGCTTTTATTGGAGTTAGCCAGCCTTTAATACTGTGTATATCCCCACTGCGGTGTCTGACTATAGCATATGCTCGAATAATCCGAGCTGTGTGGAAGTTAATGCCGCTATATACATAAGGTCGGTGCGGAAAATCTCGTTCAAGCGAAGCGCGTTTGATTTGACGCACCGTAATAAACTTTGTATATAGCGGCATTTAGTTCCACTAAGCGCAGGATTCCTAAGAGCATATGCTATAGTCAGACACTGCTGTGGGAATATAGCTATAATAGTAGAGGCTGGCTAACCCCAATTTATTTCCGAAATTTAATATACACCATGAAAACCACAACTTGCAATTTATTCCAGCACATTTTATACTAATATTGTTTTTTGTTTATAAAAATATAATGATTAATAGGAGTCTATGTGAAACATTTTATCAGATTAAGATTAAAGAATTTAACGGCCATTGGTCTTTCGCTTTGCATGGCAGCTACATTTGCTGTTCCATTTTTTGCTTATCCTGACCAGTTGATGGCTGATACACAGGATGACCTCGACGCTGTTAATAAACAGCTTGAAGAATTAAGAAATAAACAGAGCGAGCTCAATGAATCTTACGGGGAGCTTAACGAGAAGCTGTCTGCTTCCGGTGAAAAAATAGCCTCTATTGAAGATGCAATTAATGCCAAACAGACTGAGATTGACCGCTCTACTGAAGATATAGCAAGCATGCAGAAGGAAATTGACCAGCAGTACGCCGCCATGAAGCTTCGTATACAGTTTATGTACGAGAATAATAATGCTACTATCCTGTCAACGCTTCTGTCGGCTGAAAGCCTTTCTGACCTTTTATCCAAGTCAGAATATATCCAGCAGATTTCTAATTATGACCACCAGAAGATGCAGGAATTAAGTGACCTTCTGGCTTCTCTTAAAGAAACTCAGGCAAAGCTTGAAGAAGAGATGGCTGAACTTGTAACTCTTAAAGAGGATGCAGCCCGCGAAGCTGATAATTTTGCTGTGCTTCTCTCACAGTGTCAGACAGAGCTTGACACTACAAGCGACAGCATTACTGATGCAGAAGCACTTGCACTTGAATACGAAAAGCAGATTGAACAGGAAATGTTAGAGCGTCAGCGCCGTGAAATGGAAGCTCTTGAAGCTGCAAAAAAAGCTCAGGAAGAGGCGGATAAAGCCAATAACGCTGGTAATCCCAGCCACACAGGCGGTAATTCATCTTCCGGTTCTGCTATGGTTGACCAGAACGCTCTTAACAATGTTCTTAAGAATCACACTGCCGAAGATGTTGCAATGCTCGCAGCAATTATTGAATGTGAAGCCGGCAACCAGTCATATGAGGGCAAATGTGCTGTAGGAAGTGTTGTTATCAACAGAGTTGCTGACCCACGCTTTGCCAACAGCATAAGCGGCGTAATATATGCACCTTACCAGTTTTCACCTGTTGCTAGCGGACGATTTGCAATAGTACTTGCAAGAGGTGCAAATGCAGCCTGCACCCAGGCAGCCATTGATGTGCTTAATGGTTACATCAATATTAACGCACTATATTTTCATGTATATGACAGTTCTGTCGATGTGGGCGGAACCGTTATCGGAGACCATGTATTTTACTAACTCATTAAATATACCAAGGGGAGAATTATTAACTATGAAGAAAGCAACTAAAGCATCTGATAACAGATATTATCAGGCAAGATTTTCTGCTGCACAGAAAAATACTGACTTTGAAAGCCGTGAAGCAGCTTCAGATGTCGTAGGTATAGACAGAACAAGACTTGCAAGAATTGAACTTGGCAATGTAACACCTTATGCAGACGAGGTTGTATCTATGTCAAAATGCTACAACGCTCCCGAACTCTGCTACAATTACTGCTCAAACGAATGTCCGATTGGAAGGCTTACAATGAAGGAAGTCGAGATTAATTCATTTGACAGATTATCATTAAAAATGCTTGGTTCTTTGAATGATATTGAAAACCTGCGAGCTTCTATTATCAATATCTCTGCTGATGGTCAGGTTGATATTGGAGAACAGGAGGAATTCAAGCAGATACTTGAATCCCTCGACCTTATTTCCAATAATGCGAAAGCCCTTGAATTGTGGGCTAAGAAAAACATTAAGAATATTTAACGGCTATATCTTACATAATCTACCGTAACAAAACCTTTGTTTTCACTATTGGCAGAATTATCATGTGATACATATACACCGCTCTTTACACCAACCCATCTTCCGGCTTTGGCAATAACGGAAACAGGGCTGGTGTATTCTTTTCCGTCTGTGCTTATCTCTATTGTTACTGTCTCAACAGGTGCTTCCTTAACAGGAAGTCCACCCTCGACATGATCTTTAGTTCCTGTCTTTTTAACTGTGTATCTGAAATATATTTCCTTAAGATTATCGTATGAAGCAAGCAATTCTTTAGTCTCTTTAGTATAAGCCTGGTCACAGTCAAACTGCTGCACACCCTTTACTGCATACACTTCCATCTTACCGCCTTTGACAGTCACATCTGCTGCCAGATAATTCATTCCCATATGAATGAATCCGGCATTATCACCATCAGACATTCCACTGATATTCATCTTAGTAATACAGCTAAATTCCGGTGCCGGCCACTTCTGCAGTAGAAGATTTCTGTAATCGCCAATTGGTCTGTTTGATGCTCTGCCAACCGCATTAAGCTTTATATAAGAACCGTCATCAGACACATTTCCACTTTCATCAGTGCCAGACTGCGCCCAGTCACTATCAGGATTGGCGTTCCACTGCCACTGCAGTCCCAAAGTATCTTCTGTGAATTCATCTGTAGTATCTGGCTCACATATTTCATAAACGGCACCGACATCAGGTTTTTCGTACTCCATCACAGGCTCGCCATAATCATTGCCATCTTTCTTAACTCCAATTACAGGCCAGTCATTTTCCCAGCTCATTGGCTGCAAATGTGTTATTCTGCCCGCTGCGTACACATCCTGAAAATGTATGAACCAGTCCTGTCCTGTAACTGTGTCAACCCATGCACCCTGATGAGGTCCATTGACAGGCGAATCTCCCTGTCTCATAACCACTTTATACTCATATGGTCCAAACACATTTTTCGACCTTAACACTGTCTGCCAGCCTGTCTTAACACCGCCAGCTGGTGCAAATATATAATACCATCCATTTCGCTTATACATCTTAGCACCTTCTATTGTAAACTGGTCATTTAAGTTACCGTCAAATATAACCTTTTCCTCACCGATAAGTCCCATTCCATCTGGCTGCATCTCTACCATATGAAGCACACTCTTGTATCCAATACGGCTCTTGGCAACTCCTGCAACAAGATATGCCTTTCCGTCCTCATCCCAGAATGGGCATGGGTCAATCCAGCCTGCGCCTGGTCTTATGTTCACCGGCTTACTCCACTCACCATAAGGGTCTGTTGCTGTAGTCATATATATTCCTTCATCCGGCATTGGAAAGCACACATAATATGTACCCTCATGATATCTTATGGCAGGTGCCCACACTCCGCATCCATGAATTGGATTTCTATATCTGAATTCTGGAACTTCAGCCAAAATGTAGTTAACAACCTTCCAGTTTACAAGGTCCTTAGAATGAAGCAACGGCATAGCCGGAGCATTAGAAAAGCTTGATGATATCATAAAATAATCATCACCGACACGGATTGCGTCCGGATCTGAATAATCAGCGTAAAGTATTGGATTCTTGTATCGTCCATTTCCTAAATCTGCTGTCCACATATATGACCTCTTTCTGCCAGTTTACGGCTCAATAATTTATTTCTGCTTATGCAGATATTTCTCTGCTATCATATTACAACAGTTAAATAAGAATTTCCAGTACTTTTGTAAAGTTATTTTATAAAAGTTTTTTAGTTGACATTTTATTATTAAGTATTCTGTGCTTAAACCGATATTATATATAACCGTGTTCATTGCTGAAGATGAAAGGCGGGTATACTTATGATAATTGCAGACAGCAACATGAGTATGTCTTCAAGAAGACACTACTCACAAAAGGTATCAAGCGGCATGGTCGCAGCAGGCAGCTCTGGTAACTCCTTTAGTTTTGGAATGAGCCAGGCAAGAAGCAGCTTAAGCCAGAAAGAATCATATTTTAGTAATTCTTCTGATTCTTCGGGCAGAAAGTATGACGACATGTTTCTGATGATGCCACTCTACAATCGTTCTGGAAGGCTTAATGTCCCAGACGATTCTTCTAAAACGGATTTGGCTGGTGAGGAATCACCAGAAGGCACGGAGGCTTTAACACCTGCTTACAACAAAGCCAGCTTAGTTTCTATGCGGCAGAATGTAAGCTTCAGTTACACAGAAATAACAAGAAAGGTTTATATGTCCCTGTTGGATTTTATTCAGTCTCTGTCTTTCCGTGGAATGTTTCATGATACTGACAGTTTATCCTGCAATTCAGTCTCTGACACATCTTCATCTGACAAAGCCTCAAAAACCCTTTCTATTACTAACCAGATTTCTCCTACTGTATGGACTGTAAGAACCAGATATTCTTCAACCTATGAAGAAAAGGAAAGCACTTCATTTTCAACAACCGGAACTGTTAAAACAGCAGACGGCAGGGAACTTAATTTCAATCTTGATATGACCATGTCGCGCAGATACATGGAAGAACACAGCATTGAATTTGTTTCAAGCTTTGATACTGTACTGACAGATCCTCTTGTTATTAATCTTGGAAGCAATCCTGTTTCTGTTTCTGATAAGTCCTTCAGTTTTGACATTGATGGTGATGGTAAAGACGAGACTATTGCACAGATGAATCCTGAAAGTGGCTTTCTTGCTCTTGATAAGAACGGCGACGGAATTATCAATGACGGCAGCGAGCTGTTCGGAACCAAGACCGGTAATGGCTTTTCCGAGCTTGCAGAATACGATTCTGACGGCAACGGCTGGATTGATGAGAATGATGAAGTCTATGACCAGTTAAAGGTCTGGGTTAAAGATGAGAATGGCAAGGACAAGCTCTTATCACTTAAGGAAGCCAATGTCGGTGCAATCTGTCTTGGCAGCTCCAAAACAACATTTCATGTAACTGATGATGATAACAATCTTAAAGCTAAAGTACGAAGCAGCGGCATGTATCTTCATGAAGACGGCAGCGCCGGTTCTGTACAGCAGGTGGATTTCTAATTATTAAGGGCGGGTGAATCAATCACCCGCCCTGTTCATTCCTAGAAATTCAAATCAATATCTATTCCCTTAATATCCTCATTAAGCATCTTATTATCTTTCATTATCCTGACTATCTGCTTCTGGGCTTCAGTTACATGATCGACATCATTGCTTCTTATATTGGCATTCATCTCTAACTTATCAGCCTCTGCCTGTCCCTCAATAATCTCTTCCTGCTCTTTTCTTTCCTTGCGCTTTTCGTCAATCTTTTCCTGCTGTTCTTCCTGCTTCTTCTCTGCTTCGTCAGCTTTTTCCTTATTCTCTTCTACCTTGTCATCAATGTTGTCTTTGCCTTCATTTACAAGCAGATTCTTAACCTCACCCTCAACAGCACCTATTATCTGGTCTGCTGAATCCTGTGCCTTTAGCATTTCCTGAGATTTATCCCTGTCGATTTCGGCAAGTGCAATTGAAGCTGTCGTGCATGCAATCTTAAGCTCCTTCTGACCAATTTCATCCTTAAAATGTATCTGTGATGAATTCAGCTTAAGTACCTTCTCCTGATACTCTGTAAGAGGAGTGTTCTGTAATTCCTTTAATCGTTCAAGTTCTTCCTTTGAAAATGTGTCCTCAGCCGAACCATAACGGTTATTCTGATATTTTTCAAGCAGTTCAAGGTCTTTCTGTTCCTGTGAATCCTTATCTACACCATAGTCCACACGGTATGCTTCCTTTTCATTCTCCAAATCACTGACCTTCTTCTTAAGTTCTGTGATTTCATCAAGCTTATTGAATTTATCAAGCTTCATATCATCAATATTCTTATCTGTCTTATCTGCAGATTTCCATGCATCAGATATAAGCTTCATAGCCTGCTTTCTTGCCCGGAGCCTCTTGGCATCAATCTGATTGTCTTTATATGGCTTCAGATTAAGCTCTGATGCATTAATTGTCTTTCTATTCCTGGGTTGCTTTGAATTATCAGTATTCTTATCTGTATTATCTATTTCCTGTGCAGCTGTCTGATTATTCATTGTGCTTCTTATCGTAAGTGACATATGCCCTCCTTGTCATAACCCTGTCCCAAACTCCTTTTCGGGAATCACATTAGTTTAAATATATATCGGTATATCTGACATTCATTATTATAGTCACTTCTTGTTTATAATGAATAAATATGATATAGTCTTACTATCAATTTATCATGAGGGGAGATTATGATGAAATTTGCAAAAGGAACTGATAAAGTGCTGACAATCATATACACTGTTTTCAGTGTTTTACTTATTGCCACATTTATATTATTACTTATATATGCAGGAGGTCTTATGAACAATGCCGGCGGCAGTATTATTAAAGCTGGCAGCTATTCACCTGATGATTACACAGCAGGATATAGATTTATGGGGCATTTATTTTATGGTGGACTTTCTTTCACAGCATCTGTTTTCTTATATATAATTGCTATATATGCAGCACTTTTTGCTTTACCGCTTATAATAATTACAATATTTGCTTATGTTGGCATGGCATTATATAAGAAAACGCATAATCCAAAACACATAAAACGCAATCTTATTGTTAAAATCGTATATACCGCAATATGGACAATACTTGCACTTATAATGACAATCAATGATATTGGATTTGTTGTTATGTTCGTAATACTGGCTCTTGTATTATCGCTTCTTTTCAGTGCTTTGTACGGCATGACCAATCATGAATATTTTTCCGAATACTAAAAATAATGGCAGGACACGGTATTAATCCATGTCCTGCCATATTATATTTAATCTTACAAATGAAGCACTCTTTCCTTAATTTCCTGAGTTCTTCCCTGATTCCAGAACTGTGTTCCGATATATCCACATGTTCTTCTTGCAACATTCATCTTGTCCTGATTACGGTTTCCGCAGTTAGGGCATTCCCATATAAGCTTTCCGTCATCATCAGTTATAATCTGAATCTGGCCTGTGTAGCCGCATTCCTGACAATAATCACTCTTAGTATTAAGCTCTGCATACATAATATTATCATAAATGTACTGCATAACCTTAAGTACTGCAGGAATGTTATTCTGCATATCAGGAACCTCAACATAGCTGATAGCACCACCTGGTGATAATTCCTGGAACTGTGATTCGAATTTCAGTTTATCAAATGCATTGATATTCTCTGTTACATGAACATGATAACTGTTAGTTATATAGTTCTTATCTGTTACACCGGCAATCTTACCGAATCTCTTCTGTAAACACTTAGCAAACTTGTAAGTTGTTGATTCAAGTGGTGTACCATAAAGTGAGAAATCAATATTAGTCTCTGCCGCCCATTTCTTACATATATCGTTAAGATGTTTCATTACCTCAAGTGCAAATTCTGTACCATCTGGCTTAGTATGTGTAACACCCTTCATGTAATATGTACACTCACAAAGTCCTGCATATCCAAGCGAAATTGTTGAATATCCTCCATAAAGAAGCTTATCAATTGTTTCACCCTTCTTAAGTCTTGCAAGCGCACCATTCTGCCAGAGAATTGGAGCAACATCAGAAGGTGTTCCTTTAAGTCTGTAATGTCTGCACATAAGTGCTCTCTTACAAAGCTCAAGTCTCTCATCAAGGATACTCCAGAACTTATCCATATCCTTTCCTGATGAGCATGCAACATCAACAAGGTTAAGAGTTACAACTCCCTGATTAAATCTGCCATAATACTTTGGCTTTCCTGTTTCCGGATCAATATATGGTGTGAGGAAACTTCTGCATCCCATACATGGGAAACACTGTCCATTGCCATTAGCATCAACCTTTAATTCCTTCATCTTCTTTTCAGATATATAATCAGGAACCATTCTCTTAGCTGTACATTCTGCTGCCAGCTTTGTAAGTTCCCAATACTTGCTGCCTTCTCTTATATTGTCCTCCTCAAGAACATATATAAGCTTAGGGAAAGCTGGTGTAATCCATACACCCTTCTCATTCTTAACACCCTGCATTCTCTGCTTAAGAACTTCCTCTGTAACAAGAGCAAGATCTTCTCTTGTTCTTCCTTCCGGAACTTCATCAAGGTACATGAATACAGTAACGAATGGAGCCTGACCATTAGTTGTCATAAGTGTGATAACCTGATACTGAATCATCTGGACGCCACGCTTAATCTCATCTCTTACGCGAAGCTCTGCAACTTCTCTTATCTTCTCATCAGAAGCCTCTATACCCGTTTTCTCAAATTCTTCCCTAACCTGTACGATAAACTTCTCACGGCTTATCTGAACAAATGGAGCAAGATGTGCAAGTGATATACTCTGTCCACCATACTGTGAACTTGCAATCTGCGCAATTGCCTGAGTTGCAATGTTACATGCTGTAGAAAAGCTGTGTGGCTTCTCAATCATAGTCTCACTTATTACAGTTCCATTCTGTAACATATCCTCAAGATTAACAAGACAGCAGTTATGCATATGCTGTGCAAAGTAATCTGCATCGTGGAAATGTATAAGTCCCTGCTCATGTGCATCAACAATATCTGCTGGGAGAAGAAGTCTTTTAGTAATGTCCTTACTTACCTCTCCTGCCATATAATCTCTCTGCACACTGTTAACAGTAGGATTCTTATTAGAATTTTCCTGCTTTACTTCCTCATTATTACACTCAAGAAGGCTTAATATCTGCTCATCTGTTGAATTAGACTTACGCACAAGCGCTCTCTTATAACGATATGTAATATACTTTCTTGCAACTGCAAATGCTCTTAAATTCATAATCTGATTTTCTACAAGATCCTGAATTTCCTCAACGCTTAATGAACGGTTCATCTCTTTACAGATGCTCTCAACATTATTAGATATTGTTTCAATCTGTTCTTCTGACAGTCTTTCGCTATGGACAACTTCCATATTAGCTTTTGATACGGCGGCCATGATTTTACTTATATCAAATGTAACCTCTGACCCACTTCTTTTAATAATTTTCATACTTCAAACCCTCACATAAAAACTATCATGTCCCCATGAATAATCATTAATAACACCATGTGAAATTACACACATGAAAAAAATCTGCTGGGAACCCAGTATCCATGCGGTTTCCCAAGCAGATTTGATTATACAACATATAGACTTGTAAGTCAATTAAAAACACAATATCTTGTAATAAAATATATTGATTAATTATTTTCAGACTCAGCAATAATATTAATAAGTGAAGCTGCTACCACAGCCATTTCTATTTCATACTCAGCCCACTGTGATGATTCCTTACAACGGTCTATTGTAAACATTCCCTTAATATTGTTCTGTGTTCCTACTATGCAATGTACGGTAGAAAAAACCCTCTTCTCTCTCATTGCCATCCCAAATTCCGGTGCAATATCTGTCTGTCTTCCAACAAATCCAATAGCAACATGATTCTTCCCGCCAAGGAGCTTCCTGAATTCTTCTGTATTAACATAGTCTGCAGTCATTGGACCACCCAGTTCTACTCCGATATAATATGCTCTGTTAAGGTTCGGTCCCCAATACAGATTAATACTGTCAAGCTTAAAAGAATCATACATATGATGAAGCAGTTCATCAACAGCTTTTTTCCCATCCTTTGCAAATTCTTCCATTATTCCTGACAGGAAACGGAGTTCTTTCATTTCTCTGCCGTCATTGACATTCTTATCTTTAACATTAAGTGAATTCTCATACGATTCCTTATGAAGATCATCCCTAAAAAATACATATCTGTCTCTTCCCTTTTCCTTAGCAACATACAGACAATAATCAGCTTTTTTGAAAAGTTCTTCATATTCTGTGCCATTATTGGGACTATATGATGCTCCGATAGAACATGTTATCGTCAGGTCTTCAAAATCATCAACAAATTCCCATTTAATCTGCGTTCTTATCGCTCTTAACATTCCTCTCAACGCATGCTCATCATTAATTCCATTAAACACAATGATAAATTCATCGCCGCCTATTCTTCCGACAACTCCATCCTCACCAACCACTTCCTTAAGCTTTCGTCCTACTCTGGCAAGGACCTTATCTCCGTACATATGGCCATACACATCATTGACCTTCTTAAAATGATCTACATCAAGAACAGCTATTGTTACCCTGTTATTCTTTTCTTCTTTAAGGCACTTTACAGCATAAGCAGTTATTGTTTTTTTATTATATACATGCGTAAGAGAATCAAACTGTAATTCCTCTATCATATCTGAAATCTGGTTATAACTACGGTTATCTGTCTCTGGAATGACCCTGCCAACAACAATCTTTCTTCCATCGCACTTAGTCATAACCGTTCCGATGAATCTCAATGTTTCCATAACCTTGTTATATGTACGCATGCTGGTCTTAAACTTTGTTGAAAATGTCTGTGTATATGAACGTACCTCAGATATAAAGTTCGTGAACATTTCCCTGTCACTTTCCTCTATATATCCCTCTGTAAGCATCTGTCTCTTCCAGTCATCAATATCAGCCTTGTATATAACATCCCTTGAATCAACATCATATCTGTACATACTGAAAATATTATTATCCCTGTTGTATGTAAATGTATACTCCCTGTCAAGTCCTAGAAGCATCTTATGCTTTGATACATCATCCCTGAGACTCTTATTGGCATCCTCTATTGATTCAACATCGACAAGCTCAATATCTCTCATATGTCCATTGCCTGCACCGCGCTGCTGATACACAAAAAGATGATTATACCTTTCCTCTCCCTGTGCATTAATAAACTTAAACATTCCACTCTTGGCGGTACCATCATAATCATCTATAAAATCCATAAGTCTTTCTTTATCCTGTGGTGCAACTACTTCAAGAAGTGTATCTACAATGCGTCCGAAATATTCTTCAAATGCTTTATTAGAAACACTTATGACACAATATTTGTCAACAGATGCAATTCTTCTGCTCATTTTATGTACAATTTCAAATTTTTCATTTGCTTTTACATTATTATCCATGTTTGTACCTCATGTTTTATATTATTGGTTATTGATAACTAATTCCGAATTTCGATATTAAAATTATATTATATATATGACGATTTTACAAGTATTCTAAAGTACTTTTCGGAAATTTTTTGGTACTTTAGTACCAATACCAAATATTGTATTTTCTTTTACATTACAACATGCTATAATACAACATATTGTTGATTTTAGCTTGAAAGCACTATTATTAAATATGAGGAGGTTTTCTAATGGAACGCGTAAAGTACAACAGAGTTGAGGTCAATCATGGAAATATGGCAAAGAAATTTCCTGTTTACGAGATTTATCTTGATGGGGTTATTGCAACAAAGGTATCATCTGAGAACGAAGCTTTAGAGATGGTATCCCGCTGGCAGGAAATTTACAAATAATTATTAAAAGCAAAAGGCATGTACACTCTGCAATGTACATGCCTTTTTTATAACATTTTCTTCTTCCTTAATACCCATAAAACTATTATACATATCATAAGTATTATTCCACTTATTATCTCAAAACCAAAAGGGGTCTTTGCAAAAGGCATCCACTCCCCGCCAACATTCATTCCATATATACCGGATATTATTGTTGGAATAGCCATCACAATTGTAATTGATGTAAGATATTTCATTACATTATTCAGCTTACTATCAATTACCGATGACATCAGTTCCCTTGTACCATCAATGACATCCCTGTATATTGTGGTCATCTCGATAGCCTGCTGATACTCGACCATTACATCTTCCAGAAGTTCCATATCTTCAGGATACTGTTCAAGTCTTTTATATCTTCTCAGCCTTTCTAACACAATACTGTTAGCACGAAGTGATGTTGCAAAATATACAAGAGTTGACTCTAACTCATGCAGCTCAATAAGATCCGTATCCGATGTATCACCATCAACTCTTTCTTCTATTTCTATTCTTTTCTTATCAATCAGGCGAAGATTAGCCTGATATACGAAAGCTGAACGGAAAAGCATCTGATATATAAAACGCATTTTCTTCTTGGTACTGAATTCCCTGACCTTATTTCTTATGAAATAATTAATAATAGGTGTATCAACTTTGCATACCGTTATTATTGCATCACTTTTAAGAATAATGCCAAGTGGGATTGTCGTATACATTTTCTTTTCATGTCTTACCTCTGGGGTTGGAATATCAACAAGTATCAATGTATATCCGTCTTCAAGGCTTATACGCGAGCTTTCTTCTTCATCAAGTGCGGATGCTATATCCTCCGGTTCTATTTCAAAACGCTCCGCTATCTGCTCAAGTTCTTTACTTGTAGGATCTACCATATTAATCCAGCATCCATCCTGAATATCATCCAGCGTGCTTAACACCTGCTGGTCCGTTCTATATATCTCTACCATAAGTCCAGCCTTTCATAATTATTATTTCATCAAAATCGTCCCTGATGCGTCTCATAATAAAGTCTCTTAAAGGCTCATCGAAACTCCTGTATATATTGCTTACAGCTTCACATTCAAGCGGATTACGGGTAAGAAAATATCTGATATTAAATCCATACATCATGTACATTATCTGCAGCACTTTGACATCTGGTTTTACCAGACCATTCTCCAATGCGCAATAACTTCGTATCGACATGCCAAGAATCTGTGCCATGTCTGGTTTGTTCTTATCCTGTATCCGTCTTATTTCTGTAAGAGTATATCCTGTCCGTACATTGTCTGGCACTTCAAGTTCCATGCCATTGACAATTTCAAGTATCATTCTGTGGTAATGTACCACTGCCCTTTCTTCTTTATACCCGAATTGGAGCATACTGTCAAATAAACACAGCAAATTTCTTATAAATACTTTCTTTCTGTCAGCCGGACATTGATTATACATTTGCCAGAAAGGATTATCCATATAAATGCCATGCAGAATATAATCAGAATTCCAACCTTCAGACTTTTCCATCCGCTCTATCATTCTGTATGTGACAGGCTGGATACCTGTCTCTATCCTGCCAAGATAATCAGGAGTTACATGCAGCATTTCTGCTGCTTCCATTCTTGTAAGCCCTCTTTCTATCCGGCATTTTCTCAGTCTTTTCCCTGTATCCTGCATTTAATCCTCCGTATATCATGTTCACAATAATATGACTATAATATACGATTTATCAGATATCTCTAGTACAGTCCCCTGTAATGTTTATAATATTAATCTATAAGCCATTATTTCTTATCTGTCTTGCAGCTTCTTAATCCGCAAGATCCGCAGTTCCCGTCACAGCCCTTCCCAAGACCGCTTTTTTCATGTTTATATGAAACCGCAATATATATAGCAACAACTATAACTAAAAGTATTCCTGCTGATATGACCTGTCCCATATTCTGTCTCCTTATTAATTGTTCTTATACGCTTTTCCAATCTCACCTGTAAGTGAGGCAAATATCTTAAGAATCATCGCGCGTTCTGATTTTTCAAGCTCCCTGAAAGACTTAATAACAGCATTCATGTTCTTAAACTTCGCTGTACTTATCTCAGAAAGATTCTTTACTCCGCTTGCTGACAATAATGTAAATAATGTATCTACAAATTCTGCTCTCTGCTCTCTTGTAAGCCCGTCTATCCATGCGCTCAGTGCTGCATTTAACTTTTTGCTCTTAGGGCTTAACTCCTGCTCAGTCTCAAAATCTGGTCCTATAACCTGCCATGACATGGAATCATGCTGCATAAGACCAGACTGGCTGCTCTTTACAACCTCATAATCTCCATCATGGTTAAGAAGCATTCCTACAACTGAACCATATGGAACAATGCTCTTAATTCTAGGAAGAATTGCAAGATAATCCGGATGCTTTACGAAATTGCTGTCAAATCCCGGACCATCATTGTTATATACAGTAAGTATTCTCTTCTTAACTGACGGTCTTGCAAATACTGATGCATATACTGCAAGATTACCACCCTTGGAATGACCTCCAAGAATAAGTTTTCCTTCCGGACGCTGTACAGTTGTATCTATATATCTTACTGCATCCTTCTGTGATGGTACAGGAGATAAGAAGCTCATATTAAAATCTTCCTTCCATCCTACAAGGGTATCATCAGTCCCCCTGAATGCAACATATGTCAGCCTGTTATCAATTCTTACATGAAATGCCGCAAACTGCTCTTCTTTTCCACCATCAACATAATCAACATAATTAGTAAGTACAAGTGAACCGAATCTTTTGGTGGCTGCTGCCTCTCTCATAAGAAATGGTGCTTTACCTATGAATGATTTACATTTTTTAATTTCCTTCTCATCATGGATATCAAAGAATGTGTCTGATGCCTCTGCAAGTGTGATGCTCTCGATACTTCCCGGCGCAGGCACAATATCAGTAAAATCCACATAAGCAATCTGTGCAAGTATTAAATTGTCTACATCATTAAATGGTGCCTGACTAAAATCAAGGTCGCCTCTCCATTTTAAATAATCAGATACATTACTCATACTTAACCCCTTCTTATTCTACGCATTTTCCTTTCAGAAACCTTCTTAGTTACAAGATCCTTCCATATTGAAGGTGTGAACAAAATTATCATTGGGAATAATTCCAGTCGTCCGGCAAGCATGTCAAACATAAGAACATATTTGCTGAAATTAGAATAACTTCCAAAATTCTGTGTTGGTCCGACAGCCGAAAGTCCTGGACCTATATTATTAATAGTTGCCGCTACCGCGGTGAAATTCGTCACAATATCCTTGCCCTCAATTGAGATAAGCAGTAAAGATGCTGTGAATATCATCATAAATGTTATGAAATATATACACACTGACCTGCATGTCTCGCTGTCAACAGGTTTTCCTTCTGTCTTGATTACCTTAACACTCTTAGGATGAATATATGACTGAATCTCTCTGAATATTGTCTTTATCCCTATTATAAACCTGGAAACCTTAATTCCACCACCTGTACTTCCGGCACATGCTCCCACAAACATCAGTACAACAAGCACCGACTTTGACAGTGACGGCCACATATCAAAATCCACTGATGAAAATCCGGTTGTCGTTATAATAGATGCAACCTGAAACATTGACTGTCTCAGTGTAAGTTCAACAGTACCTACACTTCTGTATATATTAACAAATATAATTGCTGTTGCTGCAAGGATAATTCCGAAATAACATCTTACCTCTTCTACTTTAACAGCCTTCTTAAACTGTCTTAGAACAATAAGATAATACGCGTTGAAATTAACTCCAAACAATATCATAAATATGGTTACAACCCACTGGATATAAGGTGAAAAGCTTGTAAAGCTGTCATTTCTGATACCAAATCCACCTGTTCCTGCTGTTCCCATGGCTGTATTAAGTGCATCAAGGAATGTCATTCCTCCAAAAAGAAGAAGAATTGTCTGAAGTACAGTCATCCCAAAATATATAATATACAGTATTCTTGCTGTATATCTGATCTTAGGAACAAGTTTACCCACTGATGGTCCCGGACTCTCTGCTTTCATAAGATTGATATTAGAGCCACCTGTAAGAGGTATTACTGCAAGCAGAAATACCAGAACTCCCATACCACCAATCCAGTGAGTAAAGCATCTCCAGAACATAATGCTCTGAGACAGCCCTTCAACTTCACTTAATATACTTGCTCCTGTTGTTGTAAATCCTGATATTGTCTCAAAAAGTGCATCTGTAAATGAAGGAATTTCCCTGCTTATAAAAAAAGGCAGGCAGCCAAATATACTCATAAGAATCCAGCTGAGTGCAGTTGTAACACACCCCTCCTTCAGATAAAAAACTGTATTGGCAGGTTTTTTAATTGTCATAAGAATCCCACATACAGCACATAATGCCATTGTTATCAAGAATGCAGATATTGCCTTCTCCCTGTATATAACACCAACAATCACAGGAATGACCATAAGAGCCGCTTCTATCTTTAAAACATGTCCAAGAATATATCTTACTATAGAACTGTTCATATCAATGTTCCCAGCCTTTCCTATCTAAGAATATCAGTTATAGCATCAAACCCTGTATGAGTTGTTACAATAACCACAGTATCTCCAACCATAAGGCTGTCAGTACCGCTTGGAATAATAATCTTACCATTACGGTTAATAAGTGCTATAAGCAGATTATCCTTAAGCTTAAGATCCATAAGCTGCTTACCCGTAACTCCTGATTCCTTGTCAACGTTAAACTCTATAGCTTCCGCCTTCTGGTCAAACAAATGATACAAGGTCTGTATGTTATTGCTTCCCATAGACTCCTTCTTAGCTCTTACATAAGCAATAATAGCTTCTGAGGTTATATACCTTGGATATATAACGCTTCCTAAATCAAGGCTGTCAATAACACTGCTGAATCCCATTCTTGTTATTTTCGTAATACATTTGGCTTCAGATACTTTTCTTGCATACAGAGTAAGCATAACATTCTCTTCATCTATTCCTGTAAGCGGAACAAAGCTTTCCACATACTCAATTCCTTCTTCTCTTAAAAGACTCTCATCAGTACCATCACCATTGATAATGACAGCTCCAGACAGCTCTTCGCTTAGCTTTAAAGCACGTTCCTTGTCATTCTCAATAATCTTAACATCAATTCCCATGTTAAGAAGCTGCTTGGCAAGATAATATGCAACCCTTCCGCCTCCGACAATCATGGTACTCTTGACCTGATGTGTCTGGAAACCTACACTTGCAAGAAATGTCCTTGCATTCTTTCTTGATGCAATGAAAGATAATTTATCATCTGCCTTAATAGCAAAATGTCCTGATGGAATGAAAACCTCTCCATTCCTCTCAACAGCACATATAAGAACCTTAGATAATGAAGCCTTAGATATCTCCGCAAGAGTATGGTCACACATCTGGTTACCCTCAGGGACTTTTATCTTAATCATCTCTGCCTGTCCATGTGCAAATGTTCCAATTTCAAGTGCTGTAGGCATATAAAGAACTCGCGCAATCTCACTTGCTGCCTCAAATTCCGGATTGATAATCATTGCCAGACCTAATCTGTCTCTTAAAAATGCAGCCTCCTGACTGTATTCCGGTGTTCTTACTCTTGCAATTGCCTCACATCTTCCAGTTCTCTTTGCAAGTGTACAACATAAAAGATTCAGCTCATCAGAATCAGTTACCGATATAAGAAGGTCAGCAGAATCAATGCCTGCTTCCTTCTGAACAGCAAAACTTGCACCATTCCCCTCAACACCCATAACATCATATGCACCTGTTATTGCATCAAGCTTAACCCTGTTCTTATCAATAAGAGTAACATCATGGTTCTCCCTGCTGAGTCTCTCAACAAGAGTAGCACCAACCTTACCGCCACCTACAACTATAATATTAAGTCCGTTCTTTCTGGACTTTTCATTCCCAAACATTCCTATCCTCCTTGTTATTTCGCATTGTTTTGCGAAGCAAACTATCTACCCATTTCTTTTAATTCTTCAAGCAGTTCCAAATCAGACTGCTGTACCTTTATATTAGATGTTATAGGCACCTCTCCAGGATTAGTAACTGTAATCTCAATTATAGTTCCTTCCTTAAGACCTCCTGCAAAACATCTGTTAAGAAATGCCACGAACTTAGGATGATTCTTCTGAAACTTGTTCTTGGCACTCATAAGCTTCATAATTGATGCTGGATTCATAATAATCTCCATTCTTTCTAATTCTGCTACTCAGTATGCAAAGTATACCATATTATCAAAAAAATAGAAATCCCTGACCTTATCAACATATATTAATTTTTCAGAAATAAATTTTTTTCAAAAAACAGTTGACAAAATCCGTTCCACCCATTATTATATCACTTGTGTTTGCGCGAGTGGCTCAGTGGTGGAGCACCTCCTTGCCAAGGAGGGGGTCGCGGGTTCGATCCCCGTCTCGCGCTCTTTTTTATTTTGTAGAAGCAGTTTCATTTTAACAGCTTTCTCTATTTTTTTTATTGATTTTTTATAAAACAGTTGTTTTTTTTATCAGAATGAATATAATAATATTAACAGAACCCAACACGCCTCTCCACGATGCGGACCATGTTGGGTCTTTTAATTTTAAGGAGATTACTTTATGGAAGAATTAAAACACCACCAACCTTCCATGACCATTGATGAACAAATCAACAACCTTAAATCCCTAGGGTTAATTATTAATGATGACATTTATGCCAGAAAGATTCTCAATGATATATCATATTTTAGGTTAATTAAAGCTTACAGCTTAAATCTTAAAGTCAAGAATGGACGTTATAAAGATAACATTAAGTTTGAACAGCTTGTAGAATTATATCTTTTTAATTCTAACTTTCGTCAAATTATATTTCCCCAAATCGAAAAAATAGAAATAAATGTAAGATGCAGAATATCAAATTATTTTGCTGAAAATTACGGTGTATTAGGATACTTAAATCCCAATAATTTTGTAAACAACATTTATCATCAGATATTTATCTCTGATATTTCAGAAGAAATCAAAAGAAATTCTAAAGCACCTTTTGTCAAAAATTTTCGTGATAATTACGAAACTGGTAATCTTCCAATATATGCTCTTGTAGAAATTTTTAGTTTTGGAACACTATCAAAATTCTATAAAAACATGAAAAATCAAGATAAAAAGGCAATTGCAAAGTCCTTTAATACAGGATATACATATTTTCAAAGCTGGTTAGAAAGTATCTCTTATGTTCGAAATATATGTGCTCATTATGGACGTTTATATAATGCTAAACTTTCTAAAACTCCCATGCTGTATAAAGAATATTCCGAAGCGGGTATTGGTAATAATCGTATCTTTGGTGTTTTATTATGCATAAAGCACTTATTAAAAGATGACAGGCATTGGAACTTATTTGTAGATAATATCCAAATGCTATTTGATAAATACGAAAGCGTCGATATAAAAACCATGGGATTTCCTCAGAATTGGAAGGAATTTCTATATGTATAATAACCCCAAAGACATGGCACCACCTGGTACCATGTCTTTTATTATCATCCGTCATTTCACATAAACAGCTACTCTATCTGAAACTTCCCCTGAACTTACACCGTTATCAACAGACCTGAATCCCACATCAACAATCTCTGTTGTTCCGTCTCCATATGTCACAGTTATACTTAGTGTAAGTCCTTCATACATATTTTTAACCATCTCATTGTATACCTGACGGTCCTGATACAAAGATTCTTTTGATAACTGCTTTGAAAACTTTACAATCTGTATGCCCTCGCTCTGACTGTTGCCGCTTTCCTCATACTCATCCCCGATATCTTCAATAATGTAATAAGCATAGCCGTTGTCCGTCTGTTTTCTGAATTTATCAGAAGATGTCTGATATTCAGGACTGTCCTTGTCAACCTCTTTCATTCTCGCCAGATTATATGTCACATCTGAATCATCGCCCATTATAGAATACTTAATCTTTGAGATATCTTCGCCCATTACATTTATACCAGCCATAACCTGCCCCATCACAGATGAATCTCCAACCTGGCTTGAAATCCCAGCCACAACTCCTGATACACCAGCATTTTTCTCCTCATTAGAAAAAATACATTCCGATGTGTCATCAAGTCCGGCTGCATACACATTCATCACATGAGCAATTTTAAATCCAGTCTGCTCTGATGCCAGCTGATTACTGCTATGGTTTTCGCTTCCTGTCACAGAAGGTTTCAGTCCTCTGACTCCCAATACAGCAGTAACAGCCGCTGCTGCCACAAGACCTGCTGCAATTATCTTCTTTACATTATTGCTCTTTTTATACCTGATATCCACACTGGAAGTTTTCTTGTAATTTCCCGCTTCATCAATCATTTTCGGACTAATTTCATTAAGCCCTTCATATAAATCCATTGCCTCTGATTTTTTCATAGATATAAACCCTCGCTTTCCATATATTTTCTTAATTCTTTCCTCATTCTGTGAAGAGTAACTTTCACTGCTGATTCGCTCATCTGCATCCTTTCCGAAATATCTTTAATTGAATCCGAGTACCAGTACCGCCTGAGAAATATAATTCTTTTATTTTTATCAACTGTTTCAAGAAAATGCGATAACATCTCTCCAATATCTTCCTTGTCCAGATGTGTCTGCAATCCGCCTTCACCTATGCATTCTTCCAGCTCTTTTGTCAGCTCAACCACTTTTGCCTGCCTCTTACCCGCATTGTTTTTTCTTATCATATCAATCGCAATATTTCTTGCAGATGTTGCAAGAAATGCGAATAAATACTCTGGCCTTGCTGGCGGTATGCTGTTCCATGCCTTCATATACGTGTCATTGACACATTCCAGCCCATCTTCTCTTGATTGCAATATATTGGCTGCCAGTGCTTTTAACTTAGAACCATATTTTTCATCAACCACCTTAATTGCATCTTCATCTCTTTGAAAAAATAAATTGATTATCTGATTATCATCCATTACTGTCTGTACTCCCTGTTTTTTAAAAGCGTTAACCCTTTCATAATTAAAGACGGATTTTTTTGGTAATAGTTACATTTATATCATAAAAAATGCCGCCTAAGCCATACCGTCCCACAATAACCAGAATTTAAATCCAGCTTTTGGGGCGGTACATACTTAGTACGGCACTTTTAAGAGGGTATTTTATATTTACTTGTTTCTTATAATCTTATTATTTAATCAATCTTACTCTTCTTTTTTTAGAAATCACAGCCAATAATCCTGCAGCTGATAAAAGCAGCATGCTTACGTATAATACCATATTATTATTATCACCTGTCTGTGGTGATGCTGGCTTCTCCAGACTCTGTATAGCCGGTATCTCTTCATTTACAAGAACCTGTCCGCATACAGTACACTCCTTATGCTTTGCTCCTGCCTTGTCGTAATCTGCTTCGGTATCTGTTATCCAGTCACCTTCAACATGAGCTTTTAACTCTACTTCTGTATCCGCTTTTGTTATCTCTGTCACTGCATTTGCATCACTAAACAGCTTTCCACATTCACACACATAATATTCTATATTACCGTTAGTCGTACATGTTGATTCAACCTTGTCAACTTTGGTTAAATGTAAGCTGTGCTTATGTCCTAATGCCTGCTGTAATAACGCATTACATATAAGGCACAGCTGTGGTTTGTCCTCTGTTGCCGACGGTCCCCTTGTATGTGTTGCTTTAACATAAATTTTCATCACTGTTTTATTGCCACCTGAATCTTTAGCTGTTATTGTATGTACACCACTGCCTACTGTATACATACCGGTGCTGCTTGTAAGTACTTTTGTCTCACCAGCAATAGAATCTGTCACCGATTGAAGATCATCGTCTTTTACAGTAAACACTACTGATAAACAATATTCTCCGCCATTTTCTATCCCTGTTATCTTTGGCGCTTCATTATTGTTTGCACGACTGCTGCCCTGTATTACGCAAACATTTCCATAATAATCTCTGATTCTGCATTTTTCTGTTCTGTTTTCAACTACAGCATCTTTTATGGTATACTGATTATCCGTTGTTGGATTTATATTATATATTGAAAATGTGTCTCCATCAGCAGCAACAAAGTTACCTCCATAAACATAGAATCTTCCAATAAACACTCCACTTTCTATATCAAGATAATCTCCTGACCCTGAGAATATAGCATTATTTACACCATTAACCAGTATGCCGTTTCCGCACAGCCTGAATTTTGTATCATAATAATTTTCAATACATATTGGTTCATTGGTACCGGAACCATATAAAGTTTTTCCGTTTGCATCAAATACTATATTTCCATCCTGTATACAAAATCTGATTCTTCCTTTTATGTTCTTTGTCAGTTTAATACTAATCTGACCTGTGCTGCTTTGTGTCACATCAGCAACATTGTGCAGAAACTGCACTATTTCTGCATAACTTTTTACTGTAACATCACCAATACTGACTACATCATCAGAAGCTGCTGATGTCATTATTTTCATTCCCCACATCTGACAGATTATCATAAATACAGCCAGTATTACACTAATAACTTTCTTTCTCATAAGCATTTCCTCCGCGCACTTTAATTATTTATAATATTAACTCCATTATTCTTATTTGTGCGAAATGTTGCGCGAATTACATTTTTTTCGACATAAACGATTAAAGTTATGGAAATTACAAGTTAAATTGTCTAAAATATAAATATATTTTGTATAATGGGTTTTAAAGGAGACTACCTATGAAGATTGCTATTTGTGATGATGATAACAGGGAACTTGACCGTATTGTCTGTCTTCTGAATACATATATATCAGTGAATAACTTAACCGGGCTTTTATCTTATCAGACTTTTAACAGCAGCTTTGACTTAGCAGAAAAAGCTCCTAAGGAGAAATATGATTTGTATCTTCTTGATGTAATAATGCCTTGTTTAAATGGCCTTGATTTAGCAGGCAGCATACGTAGCTTTGATAAGGCAGCCAATATCATTTTCCTTACCACTTCAAGTGAATTTGCAGTTGAAAGCTACCGCGTAAAAGCCAGTAATTACCTCTTAAAGCCTCTTGTTGAAAAAGATTTTTTCAACGCTCTTGATGATATAATAGGTCAGAGTATAACTGATGAAAAAAATTATATTATAGTTAAAAGCAATATTGGTGTTCATAAAATTGAGATTAACAATATTGTTTATATTGAAGCTTTTAACAGAAGAACCATTTATCATCTTTCAAACAGGGAAAAGATTGAAACCAGTGATAAATTTAATGATTGCTGTAATGCTCTCATGCAGTACAATGAATTCATTCTTGCACACCGTTCAATACTTGTGAATATGAATTACATAAAGATTATAGATAATGCAGATATCTATTTACAGGATTCGTCCGTCATCCCTCTTGCACAGAGACGCGTATCTGAAATAAAAAAACATTATCTTGCTTATCAGATGGAGGAAATCTTATGAACATATCAGTAATTTTAAGTATAATTAATTATGCATTTGTATTATTGTTCGGTATTTTAGTTTCTCTATATCTTTCTGATATAAATTTTTCAGATAACAAATTTATCTATATAAGAACAGTATTAATATTCGGTCTTGTGCAGATTATTTTTTATCTTATTATGGGTGAATCCACGCTTTACAAATGCTATCCATTACTCATTCATCTGCCTTTAATATTATTAATACATTTTAAATTCCACAAAAGCATTATTATATCCATAATCTCTGTTCTTTCCGCATATCTGTTATGCACTCCAAGAAAGTGGATTGGCACATTTGCGGCATACTTTTTTAATAACAATCCTGACATATCAAATCTTGTGTCTATTGTTATAACCATACCTTTGATTATAATTGTAATAAAATATATATCGCCTTATATTATTCGTTTGAAATACGAAAGCAAAGCATCTCTTACTTTGTTTTTTCTGTTACCCCTGGCATACTATATACTTGAATATGCTCTTACTGTATATACGGATTTATTATATACAGGAGGTTCGGTTGTACCTGACTTTATGGATAGTTTTATGGTTGTGCTTTATTTCATTTTATCCATGCTTTCACTAAAATTCTCAAACCAGCGTAATGAAGTTGAACAGGAAAATCTATTACTTTATACAACAGCAACGCAGGCGCAAAAGGAAATAGAGCAGCTTTCCCTTTCCCAGAAACAGGCTTCTGTATACAGACATGATCTGCGGCATCATCTTCTGTTTTTAAAGAATTGCCTGAATGAGAAAAAATTTGAACAGGCATCCTCTTATATTGATGAAATATGCACAGGACTAGAAAATACGAAATATATAAAATTTTGTGATAACGAATTTATTAACCTTATTGTATCATCTTATTATGAAAAAGCTGTATCTGATGATATAAACACTAAAATATCAATAACTGCAGCCGACTTTTCAAAATTTCAAATCATGGATTTATGCAGTCTTATTGCAAACGCTATGGAAAATGCCATTAATGCAAGCATCACATCATCCGATAAAAGCAGCCGCTTTATAAGTCTCAAAATCTATGAAAAGAATAACCAGCTTTGTATAAAGCTTTCAAACAATTATATAAATGAACCTGTTTTTGTCAACGGCATTCCTATATCAGTCAGACAGAATCATGGTTTTGGTACAAAAAGCATGATTTCAGTTATAGAAAAATATCATGGTGTCTATGGTTTCTTTGCAAATAATGGTACATTTAGTTTCCAGACATCATTAAATCTTATGCAGGATGTTTAAAAGGGGCTTTTCACAGCCCCTTTTTTATATCTGCCACTGTTTAAGAAGATTGCCAAAGACATCCAGTGCTTCCTGCACAACATCAGGCTTTGTCATATCAATTCCACACAGCTTAAGAAGCTCAATCGGATGCATTGAAGAACCACCCGATAAGAACTTTCTGTAGCCTTCTATAACCTGCTCATCGCCTGCAAGTATCTTGGTTGATATTGCAATTGCAGCGGAATAGCCTGTTGCATACTGGTATACATAGAATGGTGTATAAAAATGTGGTATCCTTGCCCACTCAAGTGCTATCTCATCATCAATAACCATATCCGGGCCGAAATACTTTTCATTCAGCTTCTTGTACATCGCACAAAGACTCTCTGCTGATAACACCTCACCCTGTTCAGCCTTTGCATGTGCTTCCATCTCAAACTCTGCAAACATAGTCTGTCTGTAAAGAGTTCCCTTAAACTGCTCAAAGAAATGATTGAGCAGATATCTTTTCTTCTTCTCATCATCAGTATTCTTTAACATATACTGCATAAGAATCGCTTCATTACAGGTTGACGCAACCTCCGCAACAAAGATCTTATATCCTGCATAAATATAAGGCTGGTTTGCATTAGAATAATAAGTGTGCATTGCATGTCCCATCTCATGAATAACCGTAAAAACATCATTCAGTGTATCTGAGTAATTAAGAAATACATATGGGTGTGTGCCATAAGCGCCCCATGAAAATGCTCCCGAACGCTTTCCGGTATTCTCATACACATCTACCCAGCCATTATTAAAGCCTTCTTTAATGTGTGAAACATACTCCTCACCCATTGGTGCAAGTGCCTTCACAACAATGTCCTTAGCCTCATCATAGCTTATCTTCCAGTCAATATCCTCTACCATCGGTGCATATATATCATAAAAATGCAGCTCGTCAACACCAAGTGCCTTCTTTCTTATATCAACATAGCAGTACATTTTGTCAAGATTGTCATTGACAGTCTTAATAAGATTCTTATATACATTTTCTGGAATAAATGAGCCGTCAAGATACATGTTCAGTGTTGACTTGTAGCCCCTTGCGTCTGCATAGAACATTGCCTGCTTGACATTGCCATAAAACGCTGCCGCAATCGTGTTGATATATGCCCCATACTGCTTATACAACGCCTCAAATGCCGCCTTTCTTACTGTTCTGTCCTGACTTTCCATAAATGTGGCAAAATTGCCGTTAGTCAGCTCATCTTCCTGTCCGTTCTCTCTTTTCACCTTGCCAAACTTAACATCAGCATTGTTAAACTTAGAGAATACCTCATTAGGCACAGTTGACATCTGTGATGCCTTTGCAAGCAGTGCTTCCTCCTTTTCAGAAAGCGTATGCTCTTTTCCTGCGAGGCAGTCATCAATAAAATGCTTATACATTCCAAGCCTTTCATCCTCGCTGATATATTTATCAAGCACATCACTATCTATTGATATAAGCTCAGGCTCTAAAAATGCGTACTTCTCTGACACCTTCATCGCAGCCATCTGGGCTTTTCCAGACATTTCCTGATACTTTGAATTGCCTGTATCCTCATAATATTTCATAAATGCATACACATACACTCTTTCAGTGATGTATTCTACCTGTTCATACTCCTTAAGTGCCTTGTAAAGCATTCCGGCAGACTCGCCCATCCTGCCCTTAAGCTCACTTGGCTGGTCAGTCAGTTCAAGTATACTGTTATAATCCTTCTCCCATGCTTCATCAGAGCTGTATAAATCATTCACAGCCCATTTAAACTTATCATCAATCTCACTTCTTGCTGGCATAACAATCCTCCATTCATATTAAATTACGGGAATATCCGTATCTATAACAAAAGCCTGCAACAACTCATGCGCTGTCACAGGCTTATCATTCGTATTAATCAAGTTCTGGCAGATAAGCAGATGTCGCTATAGCAAGTGCACCATGTCCTATGTGGCAGGCAACTGAAAGTGAAAGCGGATCCATGTGGAAATCAAACTGTGGGAAAGTCTCTTTAACTAACACAGCCCATTCCTCTGCCTCCTCAGGATTACCTGAATAGGCAATCTCCATATGCATCTTTCCATCCTTTGCAAACTCTGCAAATCTCGTATCTAAATCATCCTGCATTGCCTTAAGCATAATCTTCTTCGCAGAAGCCTTACCTCTCGCCTTGGCAAATGCATCTAACTTCTCACCCTGAATCTGAAGCACAGGATTAAGCTTTAACATAGTTCCAATAGCTGCTGCCGCAGGAGTTATTCTTCCGCCCTTCTTTAAATACTTAAGAGTATCAAGTGTAATATATATGCTTGATTCCATCTTATGCTTCTCAAGAATCTCCTTAATCTGCGCCGCAGACTTACCTCTCTTAGCAAGCTCCTTCGCATCAAGAACAGACTGTCTCATGGTTACAGAAATTCTCTGGTTATTGACAACCTGAACCTTTCCATCATAATCATCAGCAACCATAGTAGCTGTCTGACATGTTCCGCTGAGCCCGCTTGACATAGGAATATATACAAGCTCATCATATTCCTTAAGAAGCTCATCAAATGCATCCTGCATCTCACCAATAGAAGGCTGTGAAGTAGATATATCAGCATCCTGCTTTAACTTCTCGTAAAACTCTTCCTGTGTAAGATTAATATCTTCAAAATACTGTTCTCCATCTATAAAGAACGGCATTGGTATAACTTTAACTCCAAGCTCCTTAGACTGAGCCTGTGTAATTCCACTGTTACTGTCTGTAAGTATGGCAACTTTACCCATGTAAATCCTCCCAATAACCTATTGCTGGTAAATCAATTATTTTGTTATACTGATGTATATACCTTTATATAGTAAGGCATTTTGACACTTTTGTAAACAAATGTTTCTTATTTCAAAGTAATATTTTTATAAACATTTCTGGAGAACAACCTATGAAATATATTGAGATTGACCATTTAGACAGCATTTTAATGAATACCCTTGAAGAACTTATTAACAAATGTGACGGCTACGAGCCTTATTACTGCGACTCCCATAACGACAGCTTTATCCAGTGTGCGCTTGTTGATGAAAATGCAGATTCACCTGTAATGTATGGTTTTGTTGGACTGCTTATTAATGATGAATGCGGGTATGTTGAAGTTTCAGGTCTTGTAGCGCCTGATTTCCGCCATATGGGGCATTTCCGTAAAATGCTTGCAATATGTAATGATGTGCTTAAAAACTCTCCTGCGGGCAATCTGTCCTTAGTAGCACCGGTAAGCGGTGATTTTACCCGAAGTTCTTTATGCGGAGAACTATGCTTTAATGAATATCTCTACAAGCTGGACAAATCACAGCTTAATTTATCTGCTATACATAATAATGAACCTGCCAACGCCGAATATTATCTTGAGGGTGAGGATTATCTTATGTATCTGCCGGAATATGAAGAACCTGTGGCACTTCTTTATCTTGATACACAGAACACATTTGTCAATGTATACGGCGTATTCGTTGACGAGAACCTTCGCGGGAAAGGTATTGGCACATGCCTTATGAAGCATTTTCTTAAAGACTACTTCAACGTCGCCTCACTTCCGCTCGTTCTTAATGTAACAAGCAATAACAAGGCGGCTGTGGCATTATATAAAAAATGCGGCTTTACCGAAGCAAGCCGCATTGAATATCATTATATTAACTGTACTGACAACTAGTTCTTAGCTGCAATAACATTTCTCATATCGTACATTCCAGCCGGCTTTCCTGCAAGGAACTTGGCAGCCTCAACTGCACCCTTTGCAAATACAGCCTTAGAATGTGCGGTATGCTTGAACTCTATAACCTCGTCTTCTCCAGCGAAGATTACTTCGTGCTCTCCAACGATAGTTCCGCCTCTTACAGCACTGATTCCAATTTCCTTAGGATCACGCTTCTGTCTTAACTGGCTTCTGTCATATCTGTAGAAATAATCATCATCAAGCACTTCCTTCATTGAATCTGCAAGTGCAAGTGCTGTTCCACTTGGCGCATCAAGCTTCTGGTTGTGGTGCTTTTCAACTATCTCAATATCAAAGCCTGCTGACGCAAACACTTTGGCAGCATCCTGTAAAAGCTTGAATAATGTATTGATTCCAAGTGACATATTAGCTGAACGTAATATTGCAACGCTCTTTGACGCTTCGTTGATTGATGCAATCTGCTCATCACTTAATCCTGTTGTACATATTACAGCGGGAATCTTAGTTTTCTTAATATAGTCAACGAGTGTATCCTCCGCCTTAGCTGATGCGAAATCAATAATAACATCAGCTTCAACATTGCACTCTTCTAATGAAGCAAATACCGGATACGAGTTATGTCCGTCATCGCGAAGGTCAATTCCTGCTACAATCTGAGCATTAGCATCGTTAGCAACGATTCCTGTAATGACCTGTCCCATATGGCCGTTACAGCCATGCATAATTATTCTTGTCATGTTCATTCTCCTGTCAATTAAAGTATTCCGTAGTTAACCATTGCTTTCTTTAATCTCTCAAGGTTAGCCTCTTCCATCTCGCATAATGGACTTCTGAGTGGTCCCATATCCCATCCCATAAGGTTAAGTGCATGCTTAACAGGAATTGGATTAACCTCGCAGAATAATGCATCTACAAGCTCTAATGCCTTAAACTGTAACTGTGCAGCCTTGGCAACATCTCCTGCTGCAAATGTAGCGCAGATATCATGTGTCTGCTTAGGAGCAACATTAGATAATACCGAAATTACACCCTTTGCTCCAATTGACATAAGAGGAACGATAAGTCCGTCTTCACCTGAGTACATATCAAGTCTTCCCTCAGCTAATGCCATTGTCTTGCTCTCCTGTGCAAGATTACCTGTTGCAGCTTTGATAGCAACGATATTATCAACATCCTTTGCAAGCTTGGCTGCTGTCTCTGGCTGGATATTGCAGCCTGTTCTTCCAGGAACATTATACATAATGATAGGAAGGTCTACTGACTTTGCAACTGCTGTATAGTGCTGGATAAGACCTTTCTGTGTTGCTTTATTGTAATATGGTGTAACTACGAGACATCCATCAACTCCTGCCTTCTGTGCTTCCTGTGAAAGCCATATAGCTGTTTCTGTGCAGTTAGAACCTGTTCCTGCAATAACAGGAACTCTTTTCTTTACATAATCAGCAGCAAATCTGATTGTTTCTACATGCTCCTCATGTGTAAGTGTTGATGCCTCTCCTGTTGTTCCACAGATAATAATTGCATCTGTTGAGTTATTAATCTGGTAATCAAGGAATTCTCCAAGCTTATCATAATTAACTTCTCCATTAGCTTTCATTGGTGTAATAATCGCTACACCGGCTCCGGTAAATACTGACATACCATCCTTCTTTCCGCTGTTAACAGCTATTATTATGTACATGATTTCTGTCTGTTCTCATAGCTTTTGCGCTGGTAACATAGAAGAGCCAATCTGCTCAAACAGACTGGCTCTTAAAGAAATCATAGTAATAGTCCTTTAAGTAGCTCTCCATCTATCCGATGACAGTCGTAAAACTATTAATCCTACGCCCAGTAAGACTGCTCCGGAAACAATCCTCTTCGGCACTTTCCCCTTTTATTATCCTTCACATGCCTTCCGGGACATCAGGATAATTACTCTTGAATCGTGCGACCTCTACCTGCTGCAGGGGAAACCCTTACAGTTAATGTGACTATATCACTCTGATAATGTTATGTCAATACAATTATAAATAAGAATAATCTGAATTATTACTCTTCATCTTCAACAAGATCAATCTTGCTTACGGATACTTCGTAAGCTACTCGTCTCTCGACCTCATCTTCGCCTATCTTCTTAGTGTACTCTCTGCTCTGTACACGTCCGCTTACCTGAAGATGAGAACCGACCTCAAGACTCCCTGCAAATCTTGCATTTCTTCCCCATGCAATACATGGTATGTAATCTGATTTGCCATATGGTCTGTTGACTGCCACTAAGACATCTGCAATTTCTCTTCCTAATGGAGTTTTTCTATAAATAGGTGGCTTGCATACATATCCATCAAGAAATATCTGGTTAGACTTAGACTGCTCCTCTGGCATCTCATCTTCTTCCAAGAATCTTAACTCCCTTACAAATATTGAAAGAACCAGTTTGTTCTTAGTTCCTTCATGTCTGTTGTATGAGCGGAACTGTCCTGCAACCTCAATCTTCATTCCTCTATAATCTTTAGTAACATCAATAAGTCTCTCAGATATCATAAGTGGTATGACATCCACCATATCACTTAATCTGTTCACTGATACGTTAGCAATATAGAAGCCCTCTCCAAAGACCTCATGGCTGAAAGTGAACTCTGAGACAATCTCTCCTATGATACACACTCTGTTGTTTTCAATTACTTTATCAAGCATTCTGTATTTCTCCCTTCTTTGCCACCTTATTATTAATGTGTTGTGGCATGTGCTTTGTTTTCTCTAATATGTATATGTTGTCGTTTTCGCAAATATTACAAAAACTTTTTGAATAATCTGTGTTCAAAAAATGAAAAAATTTTTATATATTTAGTATTGTTTTTTAAGAATATTGTGATAGAATATAAAAGTTGCTAATCATAGAAGATATTTTAAGTTTAATTCAGGAAGGACATTATTAATGAAAACAAAGCGTGAAGACATTCGTAATATTGCAATTATTGCCCACGTTGATCATGGTAAGACAACCCTTGTTGATGAGCTGTTAAAGCAGAGCGGAACTTTCAGAGCTAATCAGGAAGTCGCTGAACGAGTTATGGATTCCAATGATATCGAAAGAGAAAGAGGAATCACTATTCTTTCTAAGAATACAGCTATCACATATAAGGATACTAAGATTAACATTATTGATACTCCTGGCCATGCTGATTTCGGTGGCGAGGTTGAGCGAGTACTTAAGATGGTTAACGGCGTTGTTCTTGTTGTTGACGCATTTGAAGGTGTTATGCCTCAGACTAAATTCGTATTACAGAAAGCTCTTGACATGAATCTTTCTGTTATAGTATGTATTAACAAGATAGACCGTCCAGAAGCAAGACCTGAAGAAGTTATTGACGAGATCTTAGAGCTTTTCATTGACCTTGATGCCAATGAAGAACAGCTCGACTGTCCATTCATCTTTGCTTCAGCTAAGTCAGGTTATGCTATGGCTGATCTTAATGATGAAAAGAAAGACATGCAGCCACTCTTTGACTGTATCGTCAATAACATTCCTGCACCAGAGGGTGACCCTGATGCAGATACACAGATGCTTATCTCTACTATTGACTACAACGAATTCGTTGGTAGAATCGGAGTAGGTAAGATTGATAACGGAAGCCTTAAGGTTAATCAGGAGGTTATGATTGTTAACCATCATGATCCAAGTGTTAAGAAGCGTGTAAGAATTACTAAGCTTTATACATTCAACGGACTTAATAAGGTAGAAGTTAATGAAGCAGGAATCGGTGAAATTGTTGCTGTATCAGGTATTGCTGATATTCATATCGGTGATACAATCTGTTCACTTAACAACCCTGTTGCCATTCCTTTCCAGAAGATTTCAGAGCCTACTCTTTCTATGGACTTCATGGTTAATGACAGTCCTCTTGCAGGTAAAGAAGGTAAATTCGTCACTTCAAGACATTTAAGAGACAGACTTTTCAAGGAACTTAATACAGATGTTAGTTTAAGAGTTGAGGAAACACCTGGCGTTGAGAACTCATTTAAGGTTTCAGGACGTGGTGAGCTTCATCTTTCAGTTCTTATTGAGAATATGAGAAGAGAAGGTTATGAATTTGCAGTAAGTAAAGCCGAGGTACTCTACCACACAGATGAGAGAGGTAAGAAGCTTGAGCCTATGGAACTTGCTTATATCGATGTTCCAGATGACTGCACAGGATCTGTTATCCAGAAGTTAAGCCAGAGAAAGGGTGAACTCCTTGGTATGTCACCAATCAATGGTGGATACACAAGACTTCAGTTCTCTATCCCTTCAAGAGGTCTTATCGGATACAGAGGTGAATTCCTTACTGATACTAAGGGTAACGGTATTATCAATTCTTCTTTTGAAGGATATGAAGAATACAAAGGAGACATTTCTTACAGAAAGAATGGTTCTCTTATCGCTTACGAAAGCGGTGATGCTATCACTTATGGTCTTTTCAATGCACAGGAAAGAGGTACTCTTTTCATTGGACCAGGTGAGAAGGTATATGCCGGAATGATCGTTGGCGAGAATCCTCGTACTGAGGATATTGAGGTTAATGTATGCAAGACAAAGCATCTTACCAACACTCGTTCTTCAAGTGCTGATGAGGCTCTCCGTCTTGTTCCGCCTAAGATTCTTAGCTTGGAGCAGGCACTGGATTATATTGACACAGACGAATTACTTGAAGTAACACCAAAGAGTCTTAGAATCCGTAAGAAGATTCTTGATCACACAGCTCGTTACAGAGCAAACAAAAAGTAATTATTTTTAGGAGGTTTGAATTATGGATAGCGATTTAGGAGCTAAAGTTAAGAAGTTAAGAATTGCACACGGTCTTACACAGGAGGATGTTGCAAAGGCATTAGAGGTTACACCTGGATACATAAGTAATGTTGAGAATGGACGTAATCTTATGACATTAAGAATGCTTTCATACTATGCAGAACTTACAGGAGTTTCTCTTGATTACCTTGCAGGAAGCGTTGATAAGTCATACCAGAATACAGCTCTTGATAACGAAATCATGCAGCTTGTTCAGAAATTAGATGTTGATTCTAAGGAGAAGCTTATCTCTACACTCAGAATCTGGTTTACAGAAAACAAGTAATTAAAGTTTACAGGCTATAAATATAGGCGGCAGGAAAATAAAATCCTGCCGCCTTTTTATTAACTCTGAATTGATTTCATCTGATAGAACTCTCCCTTAAGAGCCATCAGTTCCTCATAAGTTCCATATTCCACACAGTGTCCGTCTGCTATTACCGCTATCCTGTCAGCACCCTTTATAGTTGATAATCTGTGTGCAACTATAAATGTTGTCCTGTCCTTAGTAAGATTATTAAGTGCCTCCTGTATAAGCTTCTCAGATATGCTGTCTAATGCCGATGTAGCTTCATCTAATACAATTACCTTAGGATTTCTCATAAGTGCTCTTGCAATAGATACACGCTGTCTCTGGCCACCGGAAAGCTTTCCTCCGTGTTCTCCTACCACTGTATCTAATCCATCCGGAAGCGAATCAACCAGATCTCTTAAATTAGCTGCATCAACTACCCTGTTAAGAGTATCTTCATCAACATAATCTATTCCATATGTAATATTATCTCTTATTGTTCCTGAGAATAATATTGATGTCTGTGGAACTACCGCCAGATGCTTTCTATAAGTTCTTAAATCAATATCCCTCATATCATGTCCATCAATTGTAACTAGACCCTCTGTGGCAAAATTAAAGCCTATAACAAGGTTAAGAATTGTTGATTTGCCTGCTCCAGATTCACCGACAAGTGCAATCGTCTGTCCTTTATCAACATGCAGGTTAAGTTCATGTAATACCGGCTTGTCTGTATTATTATATGTAAATTTAACATTTGCAAAATCAAACTCACCATCAACTTTATCAAGTTTTTCTTTTCCATCATTACATTCAATATCTTCCTCAAGAAGAACCTCGCCTATAGAATTAACAGACTCTACGCCTTTCGCAATAACCGGTATAAGTGACATAAGAGATGATACCTGACTTACTATTGTTGCAAAATAGCTCTGGTAAAGTGTTATATCTCCCGGTCCTACCGTTCCCTTTAATGCAAGAAAACCGGTAAATCCAAGACATATAACCTGAAATATCTGGAATATTGCCCAGCCTACTGAACCAAACAATGCCTGTATAACATCCAGCTTATAGCCCTTTTCAGCAACTGAAAAAAGCTGACCGCTCATCTTGGTTACTTCTTCCTCTTCAAGTGCATGTGCCCTTGTAACCGGAATAAGTTCAACCATCTCCATAACCCTTGCAGACGTCTCTTCCATCTCCTTACGGAACTCAGTATTTCTCTTCTTCATAATATTTCTGAAAAATACCATAGTTGCCGCTGCAAGAGGTGTAGTGAGAAGAAAGAATAAGAATACTATAAGACTCTTTGATACTGTAACAAAAAGTGCGACTCCAATATTAAGAGCAATATTTAATATACTTAAAAACATCTGTGTTGACAGTGTCTCAACCGCCTCCACATCTCGCATTATCTTTGATTGCAGTCTTCCCGACTGTGTCTCTTTGTGATACGAAATTGAAAGCTGCTGCAGTTTCCTTACAAGTGCTTTTCTAAGTCCTGTTTCTGCATACCTCGTTGCTAATGATTTATATCTTGTATACAGATAATTCATCGGCACATTAAGAACAACTAATCCAACCATAATTATCGCCTGAATAATAATATTCTGTACAGTATCCGGCGAACCACTTGTAATATCATTAATAATATTAGCCGTAACAATTGGCAGCACCCACACAGGGGCATGCTTTATAAAGAAAAATAATACTGCAAGAAAGAACTTATTATAATTTCCCTTATAAAGTCCTATAAGTATCTTTAACGGATGCCCCTTATGTTTCCTATAGCACTCAATGAACCAATTCTCAACATCAATTCCCTTTGGTGCATGTAAATTCATGATTATTCCTCATATTTCCGTATATTTATACTAATCTCTTTCAATCTTATCAACATTATCTGCCACAATTGCTTCTCCATCGCAGCCCTCAATATTGACATTCTTTAATATAAGTTTTTCTACATTACTTACAATAAGTCCCTGTCTGCTTGCTTCATCACAGCCAAGCATCATTGCTGCTACACCCGGCTTTGCATCTTTTGCATAGCTGAAGTTAATATTCTCAAATGTAAGTTTCTCAACTTTACTCTCTGGCAGACCGAATATATATGCACCTGCAACATGGCAGTTTTTCGCATTGATATCCTTAAATGTAAGACTCTTAATTGAAGGTGTTCTGTCATCAACAGGAAGTGGCTTTCTAGAGCCAACATATTCTGTCTTTCCATCCGGATCACAGAAATAGAAGCTGTTAACAACAAATGGTGTCATAACATTATCCATATCAATATTCTCAAATGAAATATCATCAAGTACAGATAATTTACCACGACCTCTTCTTGTCTTAACTCTTAAACCTCTGTCTGTATTCATGAACATACAGTCTCTGATATGAACATCTTTAACTCCGGCTGCAATCTCGCTTCCTACTGTTACTGCACCATGTCCGTCTCTCATACAGCACTGGCGTACTGTCATATCCTCTGTAGGAGTCTTTTCCTTCTGAGCCATATATATCTTGCCTGACTTGATTGCTATACAGTCATCACCAACTGATATGTATGTTCCAAGTACAAGAACATCCTGACAGCTTTCTGGATCAAGACCATCTGTATTGTGTGAATTAGCAGGATTGAGAATCTTAACATCTATAAACTTAAGATGTTTACTAAAATATGGGTGGATTGTCCATGATGGTGAATTCTGGACTGTAATTCCATGCATAGTAACATTGCTGCAATGGTTTATGAAGAATAATCTTGGTCTCCATGCAATATTTCTTACTTTACAATTCTTCCACCAGTTATCATGTGTTGTACAGCCATCAATAGTTCCTTCACCTGTAATTGTTACATTAGAGCAGTTAATACCACACACAATTGCAGAGAACATATCAAGCGGATTACCTTCCCATGTACCAAGATTGTAATAATTTGTCTCATCATATGTTTCAATCTGTCCTGGTAATATTGGGAACTTCTCTCTTTCTGTGAAGGCAGAAAGTACTGCGCCTTTAGCAAGTTCTAAAGTTAAATCGTCTTTTAAGAAAATGCTTGATATCTTGTAAACGCCCTCAGGAACTAACACTCTTGAATTCTTAGGTGCTGCCATAATCGCGCACTGGATTGCATTAGTATCATCATGTTCACCATCACCATATGCACCAAACTCTCTTACATTAAGAGTTACATATTCATAATCTGTCTTGAATTCAACAGGACCGTACTCTTTCCCTGCATATATTGCTGTAACTTTATATTCTGTATCTGGCTTAAGACCATAGATTGTTGTAACAACCTTATCAGTCTTTCCATATTCTTCTCCATTAACCAGGAGTGTGTATTCTTCCTTAGAATAATACTTTCCACCGTCATCAAATTCTACTACAGCACTTCTTCCTGTCTTGATAACTAACTTTAACTCCATAATACACCTCCATTACTGCGTCCGTAATCCTGATAAGCCCTGTTTCTTATATATTCACTGTAAGCTGTTATGTATGCTGCTGATACAGCCACACTGCTCTTATCCGCAACATGCTTATCAGTAGCTTTTCCAAAGATTTCCTCAGCCTTGGATGCATATTTTTCTGTCTGTATAAGCTTCATACGGCATCCTTTCATTACTGCATATGCGTATATAAGCTTTACAAACTGTGAATCTGTATTATCAATTGTATCATTAAGAACTGAAACTGCTGCTTTATACATTTCTCTTATTCTTGCAAATATCTCATACAATGCCTGATCCATAACTTCAAGTGTATCAACCGCTCCTGCTGCAAATAAAGCAAGTGCTTTTATAGCCTTAGCATCACCATCATGTGCTGCCTTTCCTGCGTTCTCAAAGCATTCTGCATATATTGCATTATACTGCGCGATTATATCATTATAATGTTCTTTACCACCATCTTTTGTCTCATAATTCATATAGAAGCTTAAAGCCTTAAATGCAGTGCATAAGCATCTGCCACCTTCCGCTCCTGTAAAATATCCTGATTCTGTTCTTGGCTGTCTCTCTGTCTGCTTTGCAATATTAACAGCAATATCATTCTTTCCAACACTGTAGCATGCATTACCATACATGTAATTAACAAGGTCATTCTCACCCATATTAATAGTATTATCCTGTATAAGCTTATCTAATTCACCTGTAATAACATCCTTATATTCATCACTATGTTCTGCTGCTTCAAGTTTACCTAAAGCATTAAGAAGAAGTGCCTTATCAAATGCATCTGCTCCTTCAAGCCCAGTTTCTTTTAATACATTATTAATGTATCCTTTAATTTCAAAACTTTTATCCAAGCCTTTTTCCTCCTAACCAATATTTGTTTTATTGTATCATGTTAAACAGTATTATTCCACTATTTGACTTGTAATGACAAATAAAAATACAGTTTTTTCGCTACTCGCGCTCGTAGCTCATACTCCAGAACTTCGTTCTGTCGTTGTCGCGGTGCTCCTCGAATATACAGTCAAAAACACCAGCATATGCGAGCATAGCTGGTGCATTTGATTGTACATTCTCATCGCTACTCGCGCAAAAAGGCGAGTCCATATGGACCCGCCTTAAATAAATTCAAAATATTAACATTACTCCTTAACGGCACCTACGTTAACACCCTGTACGAAGTACTTCTGACAGAATGGATAGATAACCATGAAAGGAAGAATAGCAATGATTGTAGCTGCATTACCAATTGTTTCCTGATTAACCGCGTCATCAACCGGAATATCACTATCAATAACCATGTTTCTTAACTGAATCTGGAAGTTGAACAGCTTATTCTTAGTAATATATAACTTGAAGTTTGTATAATCATTCCAGAAACTAACTGCGAACATCAAACCAATTGATGCAAGAGCTGCCTTTGAAAGAGGAAGAACAATCTTAAAGAAAATTCCCATTGGAGAGCATCCATCAATCTGAGCTGCTTCAAAAAGAGACTCTGGGATACCTTCAAAGAAGTTTCTCATAAGAACTAAGTTATATACATTGATTGACATTGGTAAAATAACTGCCCAAAGTGTATTCATTAATCCCAACTGCTTGACAACAAGGTACTTAGGAATCATACCACCATCGAAAATCATTGTGAAGAGAAGCATATAAGCGAAGAAGTTTCTTCCTGGCATCTCCCACTGAATTAATACATAACCACCAAGTGTTACAACTAAAAGTCCAACAAATGTACCGATAACCGTTGTAACTACTGAAATCAAGAATGGTGTATATAAGCTTGATCTGGTTAATACTGCTGTATATCCACCCCATGTAAACTTAGATGGTAACCATACAAAGTTGTATGAAGTATTAGCATCAAGAGAACTGACAATTACTCGATAAATTGGTATCATAATCAAGCATGCAACAATAATAAAGAATATTGCATTAACTAATGGGAATATTTTAAATTTTTTCTTTTTCTTTTTGTAAACTAATGTTGTACTATCACTCATTATTTATTCCCTCCTATACAATACCACGTCCACGTACTTTCTTACTTGCCCAGTTACAACCGAGAACTAAGATCATACCAACGAACGACTTAAATAAACCTACAGCAGTTGTATAACCATAATCTGAGTTACCACCACCGAATGTCTTAACATATACATATGTCTGTAATACCTGTGACTTAGTATAAGTAATAGGTGACTGTAATACGAATACTGACTCAAACAGGTTCATAACCTTAGCAAGGTTAAGGATAAATACTGTAATAATAGTATTAGCAAGAGCTGGTAATGTAATATATATCAGTCTCTTAAATCTATTAGCACCATCAATCTGTGCAGCCTCATAAAGATCTGGGCTGATACCTGATAATGTAGCTAAGAATAAGATTGTTCCCCATCCTGTATCTTTCCAAACATTCATGACATAGAATGTTCCACGCCAGTACTGAGCAGAATTCATGAAATCAATAGGTGTATCAATAAGACCCATGTTCATAAGAATTGAGTTTACTGGTGCGATATCATATGGTGCAAGCATCATCTTGAAAACTGAAGCAACAACTACCCATGACATGAAATGTGGAAGGTAAATAATTGTCTGTACTGTCTTCTTGAAAATCATGTTTGTAATTTCATTTAAAAGAAGTGAAATTATAACAGCTGCACCTGTATTTAAGAACAACTTAATAATTGACAAAATTAATGTGTTTCTAAATGCCTGCCAGAAATATACATCGTTAGTGAACATTGTTACAAAATGGTAAAGTCCCATATAATAAGGGTTACCAATGATATAACATGTAAATGCATAACGGCATCCAAGCATTGGCCAGTAGTTGAATAACATAATCATTACAAATACTGGTAAGAACATAAGGTAGAAACCTCTATAATAATAAATCTTATTAGAAAGGCTCTGATTTAATGAGTTAGAAAGATACTTAGTATCAACATGAAGATCTTTCTTAAATGGCTTCACAACATCAATGAAGCAACCTGCAATTGCTATAACAACACCAATTGCAAGAATAATTAATCCACATCCGATATGATATGAATTACCATTATAACCATTGCTGAGAAGATCTGTAAGTGAATGTGGAACAAACTTAAGACCACCACCCATTACTTTTCCTTCAACACTGTTAAAGTCGAATGCAAGGAATGAAACAATTGTAATAACAACTGAAACTGCTACCGGAATAATAGACAGAATTTCTTTTCTTGCTACTACAAGAATAATTGCAACAACTATACATGCAATAAATAAATACCACATAACCGGCATACTGATATTCATGTAGCCGAAAGCATAAGCTTTAGGATATAATCCCAGTTTAATCTTCTCGCCTGACTGTACCATTGGTAAAAGACTTGCAATAAGCATTACAACAAATCCAATGATAGCCATTACTCTTAAGTTTCCCTTTGGTTTTCCTATTGCTGTACCACACTTAGGGCAAACCTTTGCTTTCTTAGGAAGCTCTGTGTTACAAGATGGACACTGCATTTTTTTACCTTCTTTCCTAATAATTTATCGTATGCCTACCAAATAAATACAAAAAATACAAATTTCATAAGCAAATCTTTTCTCAATATAAGCGGCGCGGATTTCTCTGCGCCGCCATATTGAATATCTGATGCATCCGCATCTTAAATTCTTAACATTAAGTTAAATTACTTAATTGTCTCATTTAATGACTCGATAACAGCTGTAACCTTAGCACCTACCTGGCTGTTGTAATCAGCCATAGCCTCGTCATATGACTTAGTTCCAAGAACTACCTGTGAAAGAACTTCTACTCTCTTAGTATTGATATCTGTGATATTGTTACTAAGAACTTCTGTTGTAGGAAGAACTTCAACCATTTCGCAGTTAGCATTGAACATCTTGTAGCATTCAGTAATAATTGGATCTTGAGCCTTGTGACCTGGATCTTCCTTATCTCCAAATCCAGCAATTGAAAGATCTGGATCAACATGGTTCTTAGTTGTAAGTGTTGATGGTGTTTCTGGAGATGGAAGATTATGGAATTCTCCTTCTGCTGCTGTATAAGTCTTACCTTCTTTTCCATCCTTACCAGCTACTGTATATGTCTCTGCCTTATCATCCCAGTGTGTTCCCTTAGCGCCGTATTCCCAAGCTACCTGGATATCTCCACCGTCAAGCATTGTATCGATGAAGTACTTAAAGATTCCCTCAGCCTTTCCATCCTCATATGCCTTATATGTAATAGCCCAAGCTGGAGCAAGACGCTCCATATACTTGCCAACTTCCTTGATAGGCTTGATAGCTACAAGGCTGTCTGTCTGATCTGGAAGTAATTTAGTAAGGTTCTTATCCCATGTACCAGCCCAGTATGTAAATACTGAAGATGCAAGGTTAGCGTCCTTATTAGTAAACTTGTTACGAGCTTCCTTTGTTGAAGCATTCTGTGTAGCTGGATCAAGAATCTTATCATCAATTGCTGTCTTAAGTCTGTCCATAGCCTTCTCCATTGCTTCTTCTGAGAATCCATCTACATACTTTCCATCCTTAAGATAGAATGTGAACTTAGCATCCTGATAGAATTCTGGAAGGTAGTTAGTATATGGAGCTTCTGGCTTGTTACCACCAGCAACAAAACCTGATGTAGAGATTACATAGTTCTTGTTAGATGATGCTGCCTGAATCTTCTTAAGCATATCATAGTACTGATCATATGTCATTGTCTCATTAGCAACCTTATCTGGGTCTAATCCAGCTGCCTTTAATGCAGAAGCCTTTACATATGTACAGCATCCGTTACCACGTGTTGGTGAGAATCCGTAAAGAGCCTTTGTTCCGTCTGGACCAGCAAGTACATTACCTGCCATAACAGCATCAGCCATATCAGTAAGTCTTCCTGAATTCTTAGTAGCTGACTGCTCCCAAGCATCTGTCATATCCCAAAGATATCCGTTTGATGCAAAGTTTGCAAGATAATCTGAGTTAAGAAGAACTACGTCTGGAAGATCACCAGATGCGAATGTGTTCTTTACAGAGTCAGCGTAGCTTGAGTGATCTGGACGAATCCACTCAATATCAAGTCCTGTAAGTTCCTTATAATACTTATAGAACTCAGCAGCTCCGTTAGTTTCCTTAACAACAGTTCCGTCTACCATAACTGTAAACTTACCTGGCTTTTCAACTGAAGCCCAGTCAACTGTTTCCTTTTTGCTGTCTGTAGTGTTGTTCTTAGAACCACAAGCAACAAGTCCTACTACTGATGTAAGTGTTAAACCTACAGCAGCAAACTTCTTTAATGTCTTTTTCATAAACCTTAAAACCCTCCTTATTTGGTTTTCGGGGCTTAACCCCCATTTCGTTTTTTAGACATTGATATATTATCATTTTTGTACTATTTTAACAAGACTAATTTTAATAAATATTGTATTTTTTTTGTGTTTTCTGTGAAACCCCAGTATTTATGCGGTTTGCCATGTTCACATTTTTTTAATTTTTTTCATAATTTATTCAAAATCATTTTGTGAGAATACTTTTTCTTCCAATAATTTTTAAGTTTTTATGTAAAAAATGCACTATTCAAGCCGATTTTTTTATATTTTTTTACATCACTTTTACATATCAGTCAGTTAAATTTGCAAAAACTAACCATTCTATTGTTATTTTTTACAACTGTTAATTTTTTATTCACATTTTAAACAGTCAGCATGCCTTCTTCATCCCTGTACATTTTTATATGTGAAATATCTCTTAGCTTTAAAGTTCCGGATGATAACTCTGTAATCTTCTTTTCCAGCATATTTTCTTTCTGCTGTTCAAGCATAAGTTCAAATGACACATTTTCAGCATATACAGTATCTACTATAGTAATCTCATTCTGTGCACATATATGCTGGATTTTCCCTACATAATTATAATCAGCGTCAATAAATGCATGTGTTCCATCTGTTAATGTTCCTGTCCTGCTGTTATCAAGAGCATCTTTTGCTGCATTTGTATATGCACGTATAAGTCCTCCTGTGCCAAGCAGTACTCCGCCAAAATATCTTGTCACAACACACAGGCAGTTACTGCATTCATTTCCTGTAATAACCTCTAATATAGGTTTGCCTGCTGTCCCTGACGGCTCCCCGTCATCAGAAAATCTCTGCACTTCATTATTGTCTCCAAGAATATAGGCGTAACAGTTATGTCTTGCATCCCAGTATTTCTTTTTTATTTCAGAAATTATCTTAACCGCCTGCTCTTCACTTTCAATATTGCAAATGTATGCTATAAACCGCGATTTTTTATCAATAAATTCTCCATTGCCCGCTTTTATTATTTTCTTCATAATATCTGCCTCTTTTTCTACATTATATAGGAAGTCATATAATTTGCCTGCCCTTTATTTTTATGATATAATATCATGAATTTATTAAGGAGGACAATATATGAATTATGGTGGTAAAGGCATAAAACAAAAGAAAAAACTGCTTAATTCAGCTACCACAAAGCTGGGCACCAAATTAGGTATATTTTTCATAAAACTTGCACTTGTTGGCGTTATCGCCATTGTTGTTTCCGGTGCATGCCTTTTATTTGGATCATTTCAGGGAATTATAGAAAATGCTCCTGATATAGCATCAATTAATGTATCCCCTGAGGGTTTTGCAACCAGAATATATGATTCAGATGAAAATGAAATCCAGTCGCTTTCATCTGCTGGCGCTAACAGAACATATGTAACAATTGACCAGATTCCTAAAGATCTTCAGCATGCATTTATTGCTATAGAGGATGAACGTTTCTACGAACATAATGGTATTGATATGAAGGGAATCTTAAGGGCTGCTTCCATAACCCTTGCTACCGGTCATATGTCACAGGGTGCCAGTACAATTACACAGCAGTTACTAAAGAATAATGTATTTAATGCATACAATGAATCTGATATAGAGAAAATAAAGAGAAAAGTCCAGGAACAGTATCTTGCAATTAAGCTTGAGACAGTTATGGACAAGCAGAATATTCTTGAGAATTATCTTAATACCATTAATCTTGGTAATGGTTATTACGGTGTTCAGGCTGCTGCCAACGGATACTTTAACAAAGATGTTTCTGAACTTACATTAAGTGAATGTGCAGTAATAGCATCTATTACTAAAAGTCCTACTGGACTTAACCCTATCAGACATGCAGACAGAAATAAAGACAGACAGAATCAAGTTCTTGCTAATATGAAAGAACAGGGCTATATATCTGATGAAGAATACAATGATGCTATATCTGATGATGTTTATGCACGACTTGAGGGTATTGAACTTGCTGGAACGAGTACTACAACATATTCTTATTTTGTAGATGAACTTATCAATCAGCTTACTGACGATCTTATGACACAGAAGGGCTACACAGAAGCGCAGGCAACCAACCTTATTTACCGTGGAGGCCTTCAGGTATATTCAACTCAGGATACAATGATGCAGGATGTTGCTGATGATGTAATTAACAATCCTGACAATTATGCTGATAACACACATTTTTCAATAAACTACTCTCTCACAATTAAACAGACTGACGGAACATTTTCTTATTATTCACATAACTCAATGGCAAACTGGTACACCAAGAAACTTGGTGATACAAGTTTCAGTCTGACAATGACTGATGAAGATGCCGCAAGAGCATATGTAGAAGCTTATAAAGAAGAGTTATTAAAAGAAGGCGGTACTGTTTACTCAGAGAACTTAAGCTTTACATTACAACCTCAGATATCATTTACAATTATGGATCAGTCAACTGGTCATGTAAAAGTAATGGTCGGAGGACGTGGAGATAAGACTCTTAACCGAAGCTTAAACCGTGCATCAAATGATGTTACAAGACAGCCTGGTTCAAGTATAAAGCCTCTCGTAGCATATGGACCTGCACTTGATACAGGTGCTCTCACACTGGCATCCGCTATTGATGATGCTCCATATTACTATTCAGGAACTGATGCCAAGCTTGTTACCAACTATACTAAAGGCGAATACCGTGGTCTGATGACCGTAAGAGAAGCACTTACAGTTTCCCAGAATGTGCCTGCCGTTAAAGCTCTTGCAACAATAACTCCTCAGGTAGGTTTTAATTATCTTGAGAAATTTGGTATATCGACTCTTGTATCACCTAAAAATGCTATTAATGGTGCACATGATGTTGTACAGTCTCTGGCACTTGGTGGTATGACAAAAGGTGTATCTAACATTGACATGTGTGCAGCATATGCTGCGATTGCTAATAAAGGAACATATACCAAGCCTATATATTACACTAAGGTACTTGACTCTCAGGGAAATATAATTATTGATAATTCCGTTCCAGAAACACATAAAGTATTAAATGAGAATGCTGACTGGCTTCTTATTCAGGGATTAAGATCAGTTGTAACATCAGGAACCGGACGTACAGCAAGCTTTGACAGCCAGCCTGTTGCTGGTAAAACTGGTACAACACAGTATGACAGTGACCGATGGTTCTGTGGATTCACTCCATATTATACAGCTGCAATATGGGTTGGATATGATGATAACTCAAAGGAATTAGGTTCTGTTGTAAGTCACAATTATATATGGCGCACAATTATGCAGCAGATTCACAATAATCTCAATCTTCCTACCGGAACTTATGAGCAGCCAGCTGGAATTGTTGAAGCAACTGTATGCTCCAAGTCAGGACTTCTTCCTGTAGAAGGTTTATGTGATAATGATCCTATGGGTAATTGCATAATTACAGAATACTTTACAGAGGATACTGTTCCTACTGAATACTGTACAACCCACACCAAGGTTACGATATGTAATGATTCTGGCGATATCGCAACATCTGGTTGTCCAAACACAACAACAAAGATTATGAGAAAGAAAGCTTCCAGCACACAGCAGTTAGGTAGTGATTCCGAAGGCTCTGAATACAAAACATGGGATGCTGATTGTTCAATAACAGATGAGCAGTTATCTAAGTTATGTACTCTGCATAACAACACTATTAAGAGTAATAACACTAATAATAATTCTGTTACTAAACCGACAACAGCATCAACAAAATCATCATCTAAAGAAACAACTGCGGCATCAACCAGTACTTCAGAATCTGCAAGTACAACAAAGAACAATACGCAGACAAAAACTTCTACAGCTAATTAAAAAAGAAACAGCTAAATGTATTCCTACACGAATACATTTAGCTGTTTTTTATTCTTTCTTCATCTTAGGCTCAAATATAAGCGAGGCAATAAAGCCAAATATAAGCGCCGCCGATACTCCAACTGCGCAGGAAGTAAATCCGCCTGTGAACAATCCAAGAAATCCCTGCTCATCTATAGCCTTCTTCATGCCCTTCCACAATACATTTCCAAAACCTGTAAGTGGAACTGTTGCGCCTGCCCCTGCGAATTTAGCAAAAGGCTCATATATTCCAACCGCTCCAAGCACAACTCCTGTCGTTACAAGAATAACCATTATTCTTCCCGGCATAAGCTTTGTCTTTTCCATAAGAATCTGTGTAAGAACGCATATTATTCCTCCGCAGACAAATGCTTTAACAAAATCCATGGCTTTAACTCTCCTTTCCTTCAAGAATTACACCATGGGCTATGCCCGGCACACTTTTTCCTTCATTGTAGCTTACGGTAGATAATAAAGCGCCTGTAGGAACAAACAGAACTCTTTTATATTCACCTCTTATAAGCTTATCCATAATATAAGTTCCAAGAACAACCGCACTGCAGCCACAGCCACTTCCTCCTGAACACTTAGTTTCCCCTTCGTATATAAGCATTCCACAGTCATACAGCTTATCAGCAATATCAATGCCTTTTTCTTTTAGAAGCTCAGACAATATCCTGTTGCCAATCTCTCCCAGATCCCCGGTAAATATTGCGTCATAATAGTCCTTATCAACATCAAGGTCTTTGAAATTAGCTTCTATAAGCTCTGCTGCCGCTGGTGCCATACAAGCTCCCATATTCATAGAATCTTTAACGCCGTAATCAACTATCTTTCCTGTCGTAATGCCCTTTATAAGAACACATTTTTTCTTATCCAGAGGCTTATCTCCGACGATATATGCCCCTGCTCCCGTAACTGTCCATGTGGACGCAAGCGGTCTCTGGTTTCCATACTCAAGTGGATAACGGAACTGCTTCTCCGCACTTGCAAAATGGCTTGACGCAAGGGCAATCACATTTTCCGCATATCCCGCATTAACGCACATAGCACCAAGCGATAATGCCTCGCCCATGGTTGAACATGCTCCGTACAGACCAAACATCGGTATTTCATATTTCATAAGTCCGAAAGATGTTGCTATAAGCTGGCCAAGAAGGTCACCGGCATAGATATAATCTATGTCTGACGCAGCCATACCACTTTTAATAAGCAGCTTGTCAACCGCCATCTCCTGAATGTGGCTCTCCGCCTCTTCCCAGCTTTTCTTGCCAAACATATCGTCTTCTACTGCCACATCAAACATTTCACCAAGCGGACCGTCAGACTCTTTCTTTCCAACAACTGTCGCACCACATCTCACATATACATCTTTGTCAAATAACAGACTCTGCTTTCCAGTCATAATCCTCGTTTCCGCACATATACATGTGCCATTAGTCTTTTTAAGTAGTCTGTCCAGAAAATGTATTATTTATGCAGATGTATTATCTCTTATTTTCTTAATATATCAAGTGTATGAGCCGCAGCGCCAAGCAAATCAGCTCTCTCACAGGTTGCAAGATGGTATCTATAGAACATCTCGAACTCGTCCTCGTCAAGCTGGTTCACAAACTGCCTTATGTAATTAGCCGGTCCGTCCGGTGTGACAATCTTCACGCGCCCACACCCTGCCGCTTCATTAACCTTTGCAATATCTTCAAGGCGCACATAATCATACAGGTCCTGCTCAGAAGATATTGTGTGGAAATCCTCTGTCAGCCTGCCCTGCTCCATACACTCCTTAATATGTCTTTCCTTGAATGCGTATGTAATAACGCCATACTCATTCATAACATAGGCAACAAGAATAAAACCACCCTTCTTAGTAATGCGGGCAGCCTCCTTTAAAGCCTTCACCTTATCCTGCTGTCCGAACAGATGATACATCGGTCCGAACAGCAGGGTTATGTCAAATGTTTCATCCTCGAAACGTTTTAACTTAAGTGCATTACCCTGATAAGCCTTAACTGATGAGTTCTTGGACTTTAATATCCCAAGATTGTGCTTCACAAGTTCAACCGCAGTCACATCAAAGCCTTTCTCAGCCAGCGCAACGCTGTATCTGCCTGTTCCGGCACCTATATCCATAATCTTAATATTCTCTCTGCCTTCGCTCTTTAATACATCAATACAGTCATGTATATAATGCATTGATGTACGGAATTCAATCTGTCCGTGTCTTGAAGTCAGTCTTTTCTCTTCATTAAATTTATTATAATAATCCTCTAAAAAAGTTCCCATATTGCCCTCGTATCCTGCGCATTTCTATAAAACAGTTCTTATGATTCTACCATACAGCCGTTTCTTAATCAAGAATCACAGCACATGGATAAGCTTCAAAGCCCAGTATATAAGCCCGGAACACCAGCTGAAAAATATTCCATACAGAATAACAGGGCCTGCAATCGTGAATATCTTACATCCAATACCGAACACCTTGCCCTCCTTCTTATACTCAATCGCAGGTGCGGCAACGCTGTTTGCAAATCCTGTAATCGGCACAAGGCTTCCGGCTCCGCCAAATGTTGTTATTGACGGATATATATTAAGTCCCGTAAGAATTACGCTTAAAAGTACAAGTATAAGTGTTGTGTAAGACGCTGCGTCCGTGTCAGGCACTTTCATCGATTTACATACATTTAAAATAATCTGCCCTACAACGCATATACAGCCGCCAACAATGAATGCCTTAAAGCATTTTGCCACACAGCTTCCCTTTGGTGTAACATTTTCAACATAAGCATTGTAGCTTGCATTTCGTTTTTCAATATCGGTTTCAGTACCACCGCCAGAATTAATGTCCTTCATAAAATCCTCCTCCTTGTTTTGCAACGCAAAATCAATACATATATAAGTAATACACAAGCTGTCCGAGTGCCTTGCCTGCCGCTATCGCCGCCACAATAAAGCCAAGCCCTGAGCCGGCTTTTGCCCTGTGAACGAATATAGGCAGTGCTTTGACCGTCTCTGCAAGGCTTATTAAAAATGTGCCTATAAATATTCCGGATATCAGCCCGAATATAATACAGCCTGCCATACCTATTTTAACCGGAATCCCAAGAACATATACAGCATTGGCGGCTGTCGCACCGATTATTATACATTCCTCATACAGAAATACATGTTCACTTGTTCCACTGACATCAGCAAATCTGTTAATGACGCCGACACTGGTTATAAGTGCAAAAAGTCCTGCAGCGGTAAACACGCCCGACATAACCCCAATAAATATAATAACTGCAATCATTTTCCACCTTCCCTGTCAATAACAGATTCTGATACATCTTTGTCGTATTTGTCCATCTCCACTTCAAGCGGTGTCGGTGCTTTTGACAGCTTCTGTCCTGCAAAATGGTCATAGAATATAACAATACCGACAAACAACCCGACAGCATAGGCAATCTCCATTATGTTAGTAGGTTCAAATGCGGAAGCCCCAAGAAGCTCATATACCCTGTCAAATATATCCGTAGTACTTACATCATTGTTGTAAGCGATAATTCCATATCCGCTTCCAACCATAGTTATAAGACATATCACAGCAACCTTTATCCAGTGCATTGCACATTCCTTTTCCGGCTTCTTATATTCAACAACAAAGTCGCACTCGCCAAGACATTCAATATCAGCATCAGGATAATCCTTCTGGATAATCCCAACTACATCAAGCGCATCAAACACCTTCCTGTCATACTTACCAAGTGTAAACTCTACAAGTGTTAAATGTCCGATTTTTTCAATCATGTCTCTATCCTTGCAATAAACCGTAATCACATCTCCTACAGTGACCTTTGGCTTCTTGACAAACCTGCGCTGGCCAATCTTCAAATAAATCTTCTCTGACATAACAATCCCTCCACACTCTAGTATTGTACATGCCCACAGAATTATTCATGCAAAAAGCCGCTTCCGCATGCCGCTTAATATCTTCTTCTCCATCCGCGACACCTGCACCTGCGATATTCCGAACTCCTTAGCGACCTGCATCTGCGTATAATCATCATAATATCGCATTCTGATAAGTTCTTTTTCACGCTGTGTAAGCGTTTCCATAAGCTGTGCGAGTGCCACTTTGCTTGATGCAGTCTCTCCGATATCTGCCTTGTCTTCTAACTTGTCCATCAGCATGACCTCGCTTCCATCTCCCTGATAGATTGTTTTATATATTGATTCAACCTCCATTGAGGCAGACATTGACAGTGTTATATCTTCAACTGACAGCTCGCAGGCAGCAGCTATCTGCTCTACTGTCGGCTCGCAGCCTAATGTATCGCGGAGCTGCTGCGCTGCCCTCATGCTTTTTACCGCATTTTCTTTAATGGAACGGCTGACCTTCACCATTCCATCATCACGCAGGAATCTTCTTATTTCACCTGTTATCATAGGAACTGCATATGTTGAAAATGCAACATCCATATCCAGATTAAAATTATCAATTGCTTTTATCAGACCTATGCAGCCTATCTGGAACAGATCCTCCTGTTCTATTCCTCTCCCCTTAAATCTTTTAATTATGTTCCATATAAGTCCGAGATTATCTGTCACCAGCTTCTCTCTGGCTTCTTTGTCATTATTGTGTGCTTTAGCGATCAATTCCCTGGTACAATCCTTAGTCTGATCCATAGCATCACATCCTATCAATTATTCCCCTATTTTCTTTCTCATAAGCACTGTTGTTCCCTTACCCGGTGCTGACGCAACTCTTAAATCATCCATAAATGCTTCCATAAACGAAAATCCCATTCCTGAACGTTCCTGTTCCGGCTTGGTAGTATACAAAGGTTCCATTGCTTTTGCCACATTTTCCATCCCAAGACCGTCATCATGCACCTCAATTATTACCTGATTCTGTATGCCTTTAAGTCTCATTCTTACCTTTCCCGGTCCATTATCATATCCATGGACAATTGCATTAGTTACAGCCTCGGAAACTGCTGTCTTTATGTCCTGAAGTTCCTCCATTGTAGGATCAAGATATGTAACAAAGGCTGCTGCCACAACCCTTGCAAATGCTTCATTTTCTGATTTAGCTTCAAATAATAATTCAACATTGTTATTCTCTATCATGCTTATGCCTCCTGTCCTTTAAGTTCATATATAGTGACTATCTTATGAAGTCCTGATATAAGAAGTATTCTCTTAACACTTTCGCGGACTCCAACAATCGTTATATCTCCCTTCTCCATCACTTTCTTATAACGTCCCATAATAAGCCCTATTCCGGCACTATCCATGAAATCAACTTTCGTAAAATCAAACACTATATGCGTTACGCCTCTTTTGTCTATTACATCATCTATAACCTGGCGCATTTCTTCTGCAAGATGATGGTCTAATTCTGCATTCATGCGTATTATCAGCTTATTTCCATTAACCATGTATATATAGTCCATATGCTTGGTTTCTTCCTCTTGTGCTTCCTGTGCAATGCTGAAGTTTTCCTCATCATTTTCAGGGTAATTCTGCTTGATTTCCTGTCTTGACATACTAATCTCCTCTTTCCTCATTGTTCCGACATTTTCCTGATTTTACGACAAAGCCCCCGGCAAAGAATTATCTTTGCCGGGGGCTTATCTTTTAGTACCTCATCAATGTGATTTGACATACTCGCTTGCTTCTTTATAATATCCGCTTGTCGAATAATCGTCCACAATATACTGATAGTATTTCTTTGCATCATCAGTCTTTGCAAGGGCTACATATGACTTAGCTGCATAGTAAGCTGAATCTGCACTGTTATTACATTTGTATGCTTTGACAAGATTCTCTGCCGCAACTTCATAGTTGGACTTATAATACTCTGTCATTCCTGTATTATAGAAATTCTGCGCTGCTGCCGGAAGTGTAGCCGTCGCAATTGTATTATACAATGTTTTGGCTGAATCACTTGGAAGTGCACTGACATCTATATCAACAAGCTTGTCTGCCGCATCAGCAGGCTTATTGGCAATATAATCGCTTGCAGCCTCTATTACTGATACTAACAGCTTGTTGCTTCCTTCTGTTCCATTAACTACACCCAGCTGCTGCTCAAGAGCATCTCTTTGTGCTTTTACATCTTCAAGCTCCTTCTGCATTGAATTAAGTTCAACATTGCCAGATGACAACTGCTCGCTATACTCCTGAAGACTCTTCTTGTAATCCTGTGTAAGTCCCTTATTTCTTGCCGGGACAATAAGGAACCATATAAGTGCTGCACCAATAACAACACCAACAAGCACATTTATTATCGTAATTGCACCATTGCTTGGCTCTTTATAAGATGATCTTGGAAGAATAACATCATTGCCACTAAGAGGCTTTTTATCAATGTCTTTTTCCTTTCTCTTTGGCAGAAATGCTGATGAACTCTCTGCTTTCTTTATTGCAATTCTCTCATCTATTTCCTTCTTATACAGCTGTGCAAGCGTATTGTTCTTATCAATTGCAAGAACAGCATTAAGAAGCTTTCTGGCTCTTGTAAGTTCATCCTGCTTGATATATATAAGTGCCAGTAACAAATGTGCCTTTATAAGCTGTGGATTATTAGCCACTACCTTTTTTAACTGTATAACAGCCATATCAAGATTACCTTCTTTGGCATACTTTAAAGAAAGATTGTATTTCTTGATTGTGCCTGTTACCATCTCAAATCTGTTCTGGTTAGTCTGTATCTTCTTGATATATGCACCAGCAACATTATCCTCCGGTGCAAAATTCTTGCTCACAACCCACTGGCTGAGTGCTTCTACAACATCTCCCATCTCGCAGTACACGAGTCCGAGAAGATTTCTTGCATTTGTATTATATTTGTTAACCATAAGACTTATCTTAAGGCTCTCCACAGCGCCTGTTAAATCTCTTACTCTCGCCTTATACAATCCTGCATTATAATATGCATCTGATACTCTGGCTGTCTTTTTATAGACTCTTACATCCTCACCACATTTAGGGCATGTATCATTCTCAGAAAGAAGGCTTCCACATTTAAAACATCTCATAATGTCCACCTCTCACTATTTATCTGAATTCTTTCCGCCAAGTATCTGTGATATCAGGTCTGTGATATCAGGAACATCGTTATTGTATATTGCATCCTCAGCATCTTCTACTTCAAGACTTGGCTGAAACTTCTGTATCTCTTCATCAAAATTAATCATGATTATTTTCCTTTCTTTCTAATGCACGGACAACATCACCAACAAGGTATAACGAACCCGTTGCAAACATAAGTCCATTATCCCATTCATGTACGGCTCCGTCCACACTGTCAAATATTTCTATAGAAATCCCCGGTAAATGTGCTTCAAATGCCTGTTTTATTATCTCTGACGAAAGTCTTCTCACGCCTCCTGTCATTGTAACATATACACATTTGAAATGTTTACATTCACACAATATCTTTATCATCTGGTCATAATTCTTATCACTCACCACTGAAAAAAGCAGTGTGGCATCAGATAATTTTTCGCTTTCATAAAGACTGTCCACCGAATCTACAAAGCTTCTTATTCCCTGAGGATTATGCGCCCCATCAACATACAGATTGTCCTTAACCAGTTCCATTCTGCCTGCCCAGTGAGTTTTACTGACAGCTTCTTTTGTTAGTCTGTCATCCAGCTTCACACCTGAATCTTTAAGAACTGCACATACAGTAAGTGCAATACTTGCATTCTCCATCTGGTATAAGGCATTGGTAGCCAGTCTGAAGCAATCATTCTTATAATACTCATTATGAATTAAAAAATCAATATAACCATATGTATTTTGCTTAAGTTCGTATATATTCTCATCTATAATAATGCATGGACTTCCATTATCATCTGCCGTTTCTTTTATTACCTTTGCTGCCTGCCTGTCCACACCACTGCACACAACCGGTATACCCGGCTTTATTATTCCGGCTTTCTCCGTTGCAATCTTTTCTATTGTATCCCCCAGTATTGCAGTATGTTCAAGCGATATTGTCGTTATAACTGATATAAGCGGATTTTTTACTGCATTAGTAGCATCAAGTCTCCCTCCCAGTCCTGTTTCCATAACAACATAATCAACATTTTGCATATTATAATAATACATCGCCATACCGAAAAGATAATCAAAATATGCAAGCTCACCGCTGGAATGTTCTTCAACATATTCATAGGCCTTTACGAAATCATCTTTAGAAATCATTTCATTGTTAATTCGTATTCTCTCGCGGACATCAACAAGATGTGGCGATGTAAAAAGCCCTGTCTTATAACCATTTTCCTGAAGAATCTGTGCTATATAGGCACAAGTTGAACCCTTACCATTAGTTCCTGCAACATGTATGATATTAAGCTTTTCTTCCGGATTACCCATATCCTTTAACAGCAATTCTGCGCGCTGTGCTCCTGTAGATGAAGCAAATTGCCCTATACTGTCAAGTCTGTCTATAATTTCATCATACATTGTTTTTCCTTCCTACATACAGCCTATTCCTGTAATTCTATGTTCCTCATAGCTTATTACTGCTGTTCTTTTTCCACCTGTATACGCTTTTATCTGCCCCTCATCTCCAACGGCAAGCATTGTAGCTGAATCATGGGCTTCCTTAAGGGTTTCTTCTATGTTTCTTAATTCTTCCCTGTTAAATTGCCTGACTGCACTCTCAAAAACCTCATCCTCAAATGTGAATTTAAAGAAAAATGCACACCATTTTAATTTAAGTGCCTTTGCCCTGCTTAATGTCTGTTCCTTAACTATATTTTCAAGATTAGATGCATTTTCTCTCTTTTCTTCTGTCTTTCTTTTTGATTCCTCATACTCTCTTTCAATGTCATGCAGCTTCTTTTTCTTTTTCTCACAATCTTCCCTGTTTCTGTCAAGTTCCCTCTTGGTTTCATTGACATCCGCATAATACCGCTTTGACTCGTCCTCTGTCTTCCGGTTCTTTATATAATCATCCTTAACATCTTCAAGCTTCTGGAATTCTCCCTGAATCTCATCATATTTAGATGTTGCTGCCTCGTATTTTTCTGTTATATCATTAAGCCTTGACAGCTTATTTTCTTCATCCTTAATACATCTGTCCAGTTCTTTTCCTGCCTTGTCCACCTGCTGGCACATAAGCATATATTCTTTTTCAGCCTCATCTGCCGCAGCTTTTTCATCAGCTGGAATATATGATGGCATCAGATCAACCGGTGCATAAAATTTCCTGTCACCCGATCTGCTTATCTTCCACACATACCTGACAGCCTGCATTTTGGAAATTCTGGTCATACTCTTTAGTGCCTGATAAAATGTTTTTATCTCTGCTTCTGGCGTTTTAAATGCCTCAAAGCCAAGAAGCTTTATAACTGCCTCTAACTTCGCTGTGCTTCTCTGTTTTTTCAGTGCATCAATAATACCCTCGCCATTGAATTTCTCTGGCATAAGAGTTTTCTGAACCTGTCTCTTGACATCCATAGATGCCATACCAAGCCTTCTCCCTATCTGCTCTGCATACTCCTTTTTCTGTAATGCATCAAGATTCCTTAACTGACTCATGATATTACTTAAAAAGGCATTGTTATATCTTATGCTTATTTCCTCTATTTTATGAGCCGGTGACATATATTTGTTAATCATATACACAGATGCCGCCTCATCAATTATTGACTTTGACACTATTTCAAATGTACTTTTCTGATTATCTTCATCCTTAGGTATAGCCGGAGTCATAAGGCACAGCCTGTCCCATAACATTTTTTTCAGCTGTGTTCTGTCTACTGCCTTATATTTTAATGTATCGTCTCTTACAAGGTCAGAAACTTTCTTTATCTCATAATCTATAGAATTCTTTATTCCTATGCTCTCCGTGAATGCATTGGCAACATCAGCAAGCACATTTATAAATCTGTGCCCTGTCTCTTTAACTGCGTTAGGTATGTTGACATTATCAATAAGCGCTATCTGCATACGAATTTCATCATCTGTCATATTGTCCATTTCTGATATTATATCTGCCATACATTTCTCCTTACCATACCGGTTTTATTACATAAGCCAGCAGTCAGAATTATACCACAGGAATAAAAGATAAATTTCAATTATCACAAGTATGCCTGTAATCACCGATCTTACAACTTTATTGAATCGTGAAAGAATATCATACATACCGACAAATACCACATAAGTTCCAAATGTAAACCTGCATGTACTCATAACATGTGATGTAAGCGGAACAAGTAATGAGATTATCCCAAATACTGCCATCGCATAATATTTTCTAAAGAACATATATCCATACAAAATAAGTATTGCTACACAAAACCATCCCATATATGTATATCTTGGTTCTATCTGCCCTGTACACGCTTTCCAAAGCACTCCGACAACAGGAAAATACTCATCATCTCTCCATGCAATCTGCACATTTTTATAAGCCCATGCATCTCCACAGAAGAAATTAAGGAATGTCATATAGCTGAACGCCCCAAATGGACATATTAGTACTGCAAATATTTTACCTGGATTCTTAAACATGGTTACAACAAAGTCTTTTATGCAGCCCAGACTTATCTTATTGCCTTCAATATCTATATACAACTGCACAACCAGTGCAAATACCAGTATACATCCCACTATTCTTGTTGCACTTGAACACGCTGCCATTACTCCTGCCAGAACATATTTCTTTTCTGACAGAAAGTAGAAAAACAGCACAATAAACATTATAAACATAGCTTCTGTATATACAGACGCTCCGTAAAATGTATATGGCGCCATAAACATAAGCACCGGCATAAGAAGTTCATATCCATCCTTAATATCTGTCTGCTTCTTAAGTCCCTTTACTGCAAAAAATGCAGCTATAATACTACATACATTTGAAACAATCATTCCAATAACATATGTGTTAATCAATCCACCTGTTATTGTTTTAAAGAACATGCATACAATCACATACAATGGAAAAAATGCCCAGTTAGCCTGAGGATCCGTATCAGTAGGGTAAGTATATCCATTATTGATAATATATGCGTATTTCTTGGCATCCCATTCATTCATAAGAAAGATAAATGACCTGTTTGTACCCATTATGCCATTATATACAGGCACCATCACTAACATTATCAGTCGTGATATCGCAAATATTATTAATATCTTAAGCAACAGCTTAAAATTTTCATTATCTTTTAGTCTGCTCATTTAATGCCTCATTTCACTATTATGTGGTAAATAGCAGATGGAATAGTTGTTATTACAGGAACAGCAAACATTGCCACTACTACTATTGCAAATAAACCAACATATATATATTTCGCACAATTCTGTGCCCATGCCGGAACATTTATTTTTCTGAAATGGTTAATTACAAGGCAGGCAATTATTATTATAAGAGTGAACATTGTAATCATCATTCCTGTATTCTTTCCCTTTGGCACAAATGTAAAGACAACTGTATTCTCTCCTGTCTCAAGCTGCACTCCGGTAAATAATCCGGCAATCTCTTTTGTCTTTACTGTCTTGCCATTCACAGTAACTTTCCAGTTATCACTGTGAATTACCGGAATAAGTGCATAATTATTAGTTCCATCACCATTTATCTTAACTGTAAGTGTATTATTAGTATATGAAACATCTGTCTGCTTATCTGGCGCTGAAAATTTTGCACAAAGGCTTTCCATTTTATTCATATTAAGACATCCAACTGTTATCCTGCTCTGCTTCATATATTTCGTCTTGTCATACTCTACCTTTATCTCAACTTCTTCATTTTCAAATATGCCAAGATATAAAAGATTGTTATTATAGTCTGTAAAATATGCCGTGTTTTTAACATCTCCAAGCGTTGGTACAAGTACAGCTTCTCCATTAACATAAACATACATGCTGCTGTCTAAAGCTGATGCATTAGCATCTGCATTTGGCTTTTTAATATCAGCTATACTCATATACAACGCACTTCGGTCACCAACAGAAATTGTCATTGTCTTAATATTACCCGTATTGGCACTCTCTGGATATATCCTTGTAACAATGGATTCACTATCGCCAGTCATTGCTTTATAAAATCTGTTATGATAAGTTATCCAGTCAACATTAGTCATATCCAGCTTGCTGAAACTGTCATCAATGCAGAATCCAAATGGCAGATTATAATTAGTACTGTACAGGTTATAATCTCCCTCTTTCTTTTCCAATGTAAACAGGTTACTGTCAAGTTCATTAATATTAACAGCTTCTGTTACATGAAGAATAGAATTAGTAAATACCGTCCCACCTGAATCTAACAGCCAGAGGAAATACTTTGAATACCCCCATCTTTTAGCATAGCTTTGTGTATCATCCTGAAGAGCCGCTGTAAAGCTTGACAATGCACCTCTTCTTAATATAAGAGGATAGTTGGCATTAAGACTTATATCAGGATTCACAATTCTGTCAGTCGCAGATTCGGCTATATCAAGGGTATCTGATACATTATTAGCGTACTGTACATAATCTCCGATCTGATAATCTTCATATGTATAAAACTTTGGTGGTCCTATAAGTGCATAAGCCCCAATAAAAAGTTCAAGTGCAACAAGGAAAAGAACAGATTTACAGTTAAATTCATTCTTCTTTCTTAAAAGCATTAACATATATACAATAAACATCACCGCAAACACTGCTGCAAAGAATGCCATTGCAAGCATTTCATTATTAACAGGCAGTATATTATATATCATCACATATATTGCTCCAAGAACAACCACAATGGCTGCCTGCTTAATATAAAATGGTCCTTTTAATGATACATTTTCAAACATCTTCTCAGACATTTCTGCAGCAATACATATTAGTGTAAATGCTATTACAAATCCATTTCTTAATGTATATCCATTATATGAGCCAAAATGCCACATAAGGTTAGTACCTTCCATAAGTACTGGACCTAATGCCACAACAAGCATTGATATTGTATATATAAGCTGTCTTCTGTCCGTTTTATATTTTATTATGCCAATAATTATTACTGCTATTACAAATGCAAGACCATAAAGCATCATCCAGCGCTGAAGCGCAGCCATTGCCCCATCAGTCACAATCGAACTTGTTATCCAGCCTGCATACTGTGATAATATTCCCTTAGATGCTCCACCTCTCTGTGAAGATGACAACTGGGCAAATACAGGCACAAGCACAAATGCAGCCAGTCCAATTCCTGCTGCTGTTCCTATACCAATATTCCATGCAGTTTCCTTCCACTGCTTTTTATCCTGCATAACAACCATTCTTATTCCACAGATAAGGAATATATATATCAGTGCCATTGCACTTAAGTAATAATTAATTATAAAACTCAGTGCAATCATGCATATATAAAACATTTTCTTTCCTGTCTCAAGCATTCTGTCATATGCCATTATAATAAGAGGAAAAATTGCAACTATATCCATCCATGGTGTAAAACATGAACCATACAGAATTACATAACCACAGAATGCATACATACATGAAAATGCAACTTTTAAACCATATACCAGATTATTATATCTCTTATTAATAAGAGCATACATTGCAACTGACATAAATATCATCTTAACAAGTGTAAGTATAGATATGCTTTCCAATATATAATTTCTTGGAACAAAATATAACAACAGGTTAAATGGTGAAATCATTGAAAATGCTGATATACTCATTGACACATTTGTTCCAAGACCTGTGTACCAGTCAAACCATATTGAAGCCTTACCGTGCATGAAATCCCACAAATGTGCATAAAGTGGTGCTACCTGCTGCATGTTATCAAAATAATCTATTCTGCTGCTTCCAAACGGCCATATACCTTTAAGTATAAGTATTGCAACCATAACCAGTCCTGTTATAATTCCCGGCATCGCATATGGTTTTATTCTCTGTAATAATGATTTAAATCCTGATTTTTTCATATAATTCTACCTTTCTACACACCTACATAAAATTTATTATAATTGGGATTTAAGTTTCAGCCTACGCTTTATCAAGGCTTATACTATAAAGTGTATATTCTGCATAATCAGCATGAAACCTAACTGTAAGAAGTTCATCTGCGCTGACATTACCTATCTTTAGTTTTGTAACACCTTTATTGTCTATATTTCCAATCAGTTTATCATTCACATATACTTCTATGCCTTTTCCATCTGATGATTCTGTATTGTACTCTGTTATATCACATACAAGATATATTTCATCAGATGATTCCTCAGGGATGTAATATATATATGAATCCTTCGCTGTATTTTTAGTTCCTTCGTATCTTTTTGATTTCTGCCACCCCTGACCTTTTCTGCTACATACATTATGTAATTCATTTCCATTACGGTCTTTATACTCTGTACAGATTTCTTTTGTTCCATATTTATACTTAAGATTGCCATATCCTGGCCAGTCAGTCAGTTCATGTGTCAGATAATACATTCTGTATTCTATTCCAACTTTAGGATTTTTGCCCCACCACAATACCATAATATAAAAAACAACAAGTACTGCACATATAATGTACAATAATATCCTTGCTATATTCTTTTTCATATATACCTCCAAATTTGATACTTCTTCAAAATTATACTATAAATCATTTTTTGCAATCTGCCAAGTAAAAAACGCTGTATAAATTCAGAAAAAAGGCTCTAGGACATATATCCTAGAGCCTTTTCATTTCAACTCAACTTTTGCATAAATGCATTAAAATGTACGTGACAAGATTCGAACTCGCGACCTTCTGGTCCGTAGCCAGACGCTCTATCCAGCTGAGCTACACGTACTTTCTAAACACTTTCGTGTTTAGTGCCGGCAACGGGAATCGAACCCGTATGGGAGTATAAGTCCCGCAGGATTTTAAG
>OIZO01000086.1_pt1 | contig 72423 bp, 66 predicted proteins | sample 1588551 | NCBI WGS metagenome assembly OIZO01 (sample SAMN03283271) | human gut metagenome | biome: human-associated habitat; material: feces | host: Homo sapiens | place: Peru | collected 2012
GCATGTTCGGGACTTGCACCCGTTAGAACGCGCCCATGGCGCGCAAACTAAAAAAGGAGACGGTATAAAAACCGTCTCCACTGAACACATATTTTTTATTTATGTTTAATTTCTGCATGTAATTCCTGAAGGGATTTCAGTTCACTGCTTCCATGCTCCTGAATGTAACGGATACCACTGATGGTTGCTTTTGCAGCAGCAATCGTAGTCATATAGGCTACTTTCTTCTTGATGGCTGCCTTACGCAGATAACTGTCATCATCGACACCATTTTTACCGCGAGGAGTATTGATGATTAAATCGATCTTTCCGTTGGTAATCAGGTCAAGAATGTTCGGACGTCCTTCACGCAGCTTTTTCACCATTTCAGCTTCGATTCCGGCTTTCTGGAGGCATTCGTAAGTTCCCTTTGAGGCAAGAATCTTGAAGCCTGCATCGGCAAATCCCTGTGCAACTTCAATCAGTTCATCTTTATCTTTGTCATTAACAGAAATCAATACTGTTCCGCCAAGTGGAAGTTTGGTCTGTGTGGCTTCCTGTGCTTTGTAGAAAGCTTCGCCTGAAGATACGGAAAGTCCAAGTACTTCACCAGTAGAACGCATTTCAGGTCCGAGGATAGGGTCAACTTCCTGGAACATATTGAATGGGAATACTGCTTCTTTTACACCATAATATGGAATATCCTGTTCTTTTAACTCTGGAATTGGTGATGGTCTTCCTGTCAGTTCTGCTGTTGCAATTTCAATTGCAAGTGGTACCATACGGATGTTGCATACTTTAGAAACCAAAGGTACGGTTCTGGATGCTCTTGGGTTTGCTTCCAGTACGAATACTTTTCCGTTTTCTATTGCATACTGCATGTTCATCAGACCTTTTACATGCATTTCTTCTGCAATTCGTCTTGTGTATTCTTTAATTGTCTTTACATTTTCTTCTGAAATGTATTTAGACGGAATGATACAAGCGGAGTCACCGGAATGTACACCGGCAAGTTCAACGTGTTCCATAACTGCTGGAACGAATGCGTGTGTGCCATCACTGATTGCATCTGCTTCGCACTCTGTTGCATGTCCTAAGAAACGGTCAATCAGAATTGGTCTGTCAGGTGTTACTCCAACAGCAGCTTCCATGTATCCTGCCATGCTTTCTGCGTCATAAACAACTTCCATTCCACGTCCACCAAGTACATAGGAAGGACGAACCATAACCGGATATCCAATCTTTTCTGCAATTTCCAAAGCTTCTTCTACATTGACAGCCATTCCTGACTCTGGCATTGGAATGTCAAGCTTGTCCATCATAGCACGGAACTGGTCACGGTCTTCTGCAAGGTCGATAACAGAAGGTGCAGTACCAAGAATCTTCACACCGTTCTTCTCTAAGTCTGCTGCAAGATTCAGAGGTGTCTGTCCACCGAACTGTGCAATCACACCAACTGGCTGTTCTTTCTTGTAGATGCTGAGTACATCCTCCAGTGTAAGTGGTTCAAAATATAATTTATCAGAAGTATCATAGTCAGTTGATACTGTCTCTGGGTTACAGTTTACAATAATTGTCTCGAAACCAAGTTTTTTCAGTGCAAGTGATGCATGTACGCAGCAGTAGTCAAACTCGATACCCTGTCCGATACGGTTTGGTCCGCCACCGAGAATCATGATTTTTGGTTTTGCTGTACTTACCGGACTTTCATCTTTGGCATTATACGTAGAATAGTAGTAAGCATTGTTTTTGGTACCACTTACATGGACACCTTCCCATGCTTCTTCTACACCAAGTTCGATACGTTTGTTGCGGATATCTTCTTCTTTTACATCCAGAATCTGGCTTAAGTATTTGTCTGAGAAGCCATCTTTCTTAGCAGCAATCAGCGCTTCATCAGAAGGAAGCTGACCCTTTGATGCTATTAACTGTTCCTCTTCTTCTACTAATTCCTTCATCTGTTCAATGAAATAATGTTTGACTTTTGTGAGTTCGTGGATTTCATCAACAGTAGCTCCTTTTCTGAGTGCCTCATACATGATGAAATGACGTTCACTTGTAGGATGAATCAGCATATTTAATAATTCATCTTTTGATTTTGTATCAAAATCTTTGGCATGTCCAAGACCATATCTGCCTGTTTCAAGACTGCGGATTGCTTTCTGGAAAGCTTCTTTATAAGTTTTACCAATACTCATAACTTCACCTACGGCGCGCATCTGAGTACCAAGTTTATCTTCTACACCTTTGAATTTTTCGAATGCCCAACGAGCGAATTTAATTACAACATAGTCCCCGTCTGGTACATATTTGTCAAGTGTTCCGTATTTACCACAAGGAATATCTTTCAATGTGAGTCCGGTTGCAAGCATCGCTGAAACGAGCGCGATAGGGAAACCGGTTGCTTTTGAAGCAAGAGCTGATGAACGTGATGTTCTTGGATTGATTTCGATGATGATATCTCTGTCAGTTTTCGGATCATGTGCCCACTGTACATTGGTTCCACCAATTACCTGAATAGATTCTACGATTTTATATGATTTTTCCTGAAGACGTTTCTGGACATCTTCGGAGATAGTAAGCATAGGAGCTGAGCAGAATGAATCTCCGGTATGAACACCAAGAGGGTCAATGTTCTCAATAAAGCAGACGGTGATCATATTGTTGTCTGCATCACGCACAACTTCCAGTTCCAGTTCTTCCCATCCGAGAATAGATTCTTCTACAAGAACCTGCCCTACAAGACTGGCCTGCAACCCTCTGGCACATACAGTTTTTAATTCTTCTACATTATATACAAGTCCGCCACCGGCGCCACCCATTGTATAGGCCGGACGAAGTACTACAGGATATCCTAACTTATCTGCAATTGCAAGTGCATCTTCTACTGAATAAGCAACCTCACTTCTTGCCATTTCAATACCAAGCTTTTCCATGGTATGCTTGAACTCGATACGGTCTTCACCACGTTCAATAGCGTCAACCTGAACACCAATTACCTGAACGTTATACTTATCAAGGATACCTGCTTTTGAAAGCTCGGAACACAAATTAAGCCCTGACTGTCCACCAAGGTTTGGCAATAATGCATCTGGTCTTTCCTTTGCAATAATTTTCTCAATGCGTTCCACATTGAGTGGTTCAATATATGTGACATCTGCTGTTTCAGGGTCGGTCATGATTGTTGCCGGGTTTGAGTTGACCAGTACAATCTCATAACCTAATTTTCTTAATGCTTTACACGCCTGAGTACCAGAATAATCAAATTCACACGCCTGTCCGATGATGATAGGGCCTGAACCAATAATCAATACTTTGTGTATATCTTTTCTTTGGGACATATCCGCTTCCTCCTCATGCATTTGTTTCTTTTAAAGTCTCGTAACATTATACACGAATGGAATCGGCTATGCAATAAAAATTTTCTATAAATATAAACCTTTTTTTGACTGCATTTCTATAAAAATGTCTTATTTTCGATTTTCCAGTTCTACATAATCACGGTATGGAGCCAGTGGATTATAAGCAGGACGGATAATCTTATCCACATTACGCAGCTCTTCCAGTCTGTGTGCGCTCCAACCCACAATACGGGCCGCGGCAAAGATAGGAGTATAAAGCTGCTCTGGAATTCCAAGCATGGAATAAACCAGTCCACTGTAGAAGTCCACGTTTGCATTTACACCTTTGTAAATACGGCGTTTTTCGGCAATCACTTCCGGTGCCATCTTCTCTACTTTCTCATAGAGTGCATATTCTTTGGTGTAACCCTTTTCCTGAGCCAGTTGTTTTACAAAAGTTTTGAAAATCTCTGCACGAGGATCAGATATGGAATAAATCGCATGCCCCATACCGTAAATAAGACCTTTTTGGTCAAATGCTTCTTTATTCAGCAATGCATTTAAGTAAGCACGTACCTCGTCATCGTCCTCCCAGTCTTTTACAGTCTGCTTCATATCGCTGAACATCTGGGTCACTTTAATATTGGCACCACCGTGCTTCGGACCTTTTAAAGAGGCCATAGCTGCCGCAATCGTAGAATAGGTATCTGTGCCTGAGGAAGTTACCACATGGGTTGTGAAGGTAGAGTTATTACCACCGCCGTGATCCATATGGAGTACCAGCGCCATATCCAGAATCTTTGCTTCCAAATTGGTATACTTCCGGTCTTCACGGAGCATCATCAGAATATTTTCGGCTGCGGATTTGGCTGGGTCTGGTGCATAGATATACAAATCTTCACCTTGTCTGTAATTGTAAGCATGATAACCATATACCATGAGCATCGGGAACTGGCTAATCAGATTCAGGCTCTGGCGTAATACATTTGGAATACTGGTGTCATCTGCTTTATCGTCATATGTATAAAGACTTAAAATAGAACGGGATAAACTGTTCATCATGTCCTTGCTTGGAGCTTTCATAATGACATCACGTACAAAGGTTGGTGGAAGGGTTCTTCGCTCTGCAAGCATCTGCTGAAAATGTTCTAATTGTACTTTCGTTGGCAATTCACCAAACAATAACAGGTATGCCACTTCTTCAAATCCACTGTGATGTGCATCCAAAAAACCGCTTACCAAATCTTTAATATTATAGCCACGGTAATATAAGTTTCCTGCACACGGAACTTCCTTTCCATCAACGATCTTTTTGGCACAAACATCGGATATGTTGGTCAGTCCGGCGAGAACGCCCTTTCCATCTAAGTCACGGAGTCCTCGTTTTACTTCATATTTGGTATATAATTCTTTATCGATTGCATTGCTCTTATTACAAAGCTCAGCCAGCTCTAAAATTTCAGGTGTAATTTCAAATAAAGTAGTATCAATTGTATTGGCCATGGGCAATTACCTCCTATTTTTTCAGCAATTAATGTTCAATATTATACTGGATTATACTGGATGAATCAGATAAAAACAATTAACATCCTGTTAAATATTTATGAAAAAATTTTATTTTTCCCGAATCACATCCGCAAAAATAGCACCGGATACTTTTTGTAAATCAAGCGGAGACAGCAATAGCTGCATTCCTATTTTTCCGCCACTAACGTAGATTTTATCTTGTGATTCTGCCGAATTATGTATGACGGTTGGATAATTTTTCTTCATACCGATAGCGGTACAGCCGCCACGCACATAACCGGTAACTGCAGTGAGATTCTTAAGCGGTAACATTTCTAAAGACTTTTCTCCAACTGCTTTTGCTGCTTTTTTGAAATCGATTTCCTCTTCAATGGGAATTACGAAGACATAATAACTTCCGTTTTTTCCAACAGTTACAAGTGTTTTATATACAAAACGATGGTCACATCCAAGAATATCGGCTGTATGGATTCCGTCAATAAACTCATCACATTCATAAGTTTGATATTCGTATGCTATCTTTGCCCGGTCTAAAATCCGCATGGCATTTGTTTTTAATTCTTTTTTACTCATGTTGCTTCCTTCTTCCATTCTTATTTGGTGATGTTTCAATAAAAGTCAGAAAGTTGGTTTCATATATTTTCTCAAGTATGGTTTTATCAAGTCCGAGCCCATGCATCTGAGTTGGTCCTTCCTGCACATAAAGTCCGTCAGGATACAAGGTATAATTTCCTTTTGTCTCTAAAAATCGGCAGATTAAACTCATGCGAGATTCTGCTTCGGCAAGGGAAAGTGGCTCGCCTTTTTCTCTTACTGTTTCCCTTGCCCCGATGTCGGTTCCATATAAAATACGGTCCTGATATTTATGAAAAAATGCGTTTGCCTCTTCCGGCTGACTGGATAAATTATAATACAATTCAATTCCCGGAGTAATATCAATCCGCATTTGTGGTGCCTTGTCCAGAATTCCAGACAGTCGCTCCAGTTGTTTAGAAAAGAAGAAAAAATGCGGAAACAGAATCCGCAGATCCGGATGTCTGGTAAGTACATTTCTAATTTGGCGGTACTGGTCTTCATTATTTACAAAGGTTTCATCATACAGCCATCCGCTTTCCAGTGCATGCCGGGATATTTTCTGTACATCCCAGAATTCTTCCGGGTCATTTACATGAAAGTAAATGGGAATTTTTTCTTCTTCCAGATATGTCCAGAAAGACTCCCATACCGGGGTATCAAAATCAGGAACCGGATATGCCTTTCGAATTTGGGGTTTTCCTTCCAACATTTTGATTCCGGTACATCCCTGTTTCATCCGTTCTTTTACTTCCTCTACGAGAGCGTTTTTCATATGTTCTTCTGGAAGTATATATACCTTCCGGTTGATTCCGCCAAAAATATATACCGGAACTGTACTTTGGTCTGCAAATTGAAAGGCATCCTCTTCTACCGGAATACAATTACTTTGCGGTATGCACTGAAGCGCGATTCCAGACAGGCCTTTTTGGCTTACCAATTGATTTAAGTTTTCATTTTTCATTGCTTTTACAAAATGAATATGTCCATCTATCATACGTGTTTTCCTTTATATTTTGTAAATGTTTTTCATATATAGGATTTATCATACCACGTTTTTTTCTGGAGTACAATGTGTGGTCTCTGCTCAATGTGCTAACATTTCTTCAATAAATATTCCGTAACCTTTTGTAGGGTCATTTACCAGAACGTGTGTAACCGCACCAATGAGTTTCCCATTTTGCAGAATCGGACATCCGCTCATCCCCTGCACAATGCCTCCGGTTGCAGCAAGCAGCTCAGGGTCATCGACCTGTATCATAATCCCTTTGTTGACTTCCTTGGCATAATAGTCCAGACCGATAATCCGGATGCTGTATTCTTTCACGGTTCCACCGACTGCACACCGGATAGCAGCAGGTCCTAATTCAATTTCATTTTTGGAGGCGGTAAGGCATGGTCTGGAATCAGACAATACCTGGTCTACCCGGTTGATTTTTCCGAAAATGCCTTCTTCGGTATTCTGCGATATTGTCCCCAGAATATTATAATTGTTATAAGTAATAATTCCTTCAAATCCACCCGGGTCACCGCTTTGCCCTTTCTTGATATGCTGAATGCTTGTCTCATATAAGGTTCCTTCTGTAATTTCAAGCAGTTCATTGGTATCCACGTCGTGAATTCCATGTCCAAGTGCACCGTAGGAATGGTCTTCAGTAATGTAGGTCACGGTACCAATCCCTTGTGCATTATCCCGTACCCAGATTCCAAGCTTATATTCTCCCTGTTCGTTCTTACCGGGATTTACTTTGATGTCAATGTATTCTTCATCTCTCCTTAAATGTAATACCACGCTGGCTTCCTGCAGATTTTTAACTGCATCAATCAATTCTTTTTTATCAGAAATATCTTCTTCATCGATTCCAACGATATAATCCCCACTTTTTACCAGATTTTTAGAGGGATTGGTAATTGTTCCGTCTTTTGCCTTGATTTCTTCTGTTCCCAGTACAAGCACACCCTCTGTTTCCAGATAAATTCCTATGGGTGTTCCTCCTGGAATCACATACTGTCCGGTACTGCCATCCCCATTTACCGTAATCTGAAGCCGGTTTTGCTGTAATTTAAGGAAAAAATAACCGCCTCCTAAAGATAAGGATAATACTAAAAACATCAGTAACATTCTTCTATATAACCTGACCGACATTGTCTTCCTCTCCATTCTATGATGTAATGAAGCAAACAAGTCTTGTTATATAAAAATAGACAGGAATTGCTTCCTGTCTAGTATATGGATATTATGATTTTTTTAAACCTGATGCCAGTTTTTTCATTTCTTTTGCGTTTTCGATAACGGTATCTGTAATCTCTGCACCTCCCAGAATACGGGCAAGTTCGAGAATACTTTGTTCGTCGGTTAACCGGGAAATGGTTGTGGTAGTCATCTTCTCCTGCACTTCTTTTTTAATTTCGAAATGAAAATCTGCCATAGCAGCAATCTGTGCCAAATGGGTGATACAGATTACCTGACGGCTCTTTCCAATCAGTCCCATTTTTTCTGAAACCTTCTGTGCAGTCCGTCCGCTGATTCCTACATCAATTTCATCGAAAATCATGGTTTCAATTTCGTCTTTATCTGCCATGACGGTTTTAATTGCCAACATAATACGGGACAATTCTCCACCGGAAGCCACATCAGCAAGCGGGCGCATGGGCTGTCCCGGATTCATAGAAATCAAAAATTCTACATCATCTGTTCCTTCCGAAGTAAAAGAAGATGTCTGCTCAAAATGAATTTCAAACTGTACATCCAGAAAATTCAAATCCTGTAAATGTCCACAAATCTGTTTCTGAAGTTTCCGAGCTGCCTGTTTCCGAATTTCACTTAATTTGTTCGATACCTGTCGGAGTTCTTTTTCCGTATCAGAAAGTTCTTTCTTTAATGTTTCCAGATAATGGTCATAGTCCTGCAGAATACGAAGCCGTTCTTCCTTTTCAGCACAATAGTTTAAAATATCCCCGATATTGTTTCCATATTTTGCCTTTAAATGATTGATTTCATTTAAACGGTTTTCGGTTTCGTAAAATGCTTCTGCTGAAAAAGAAACTTCGTCCATATAGTCCCGCAGATCCCGGTTAAAATCATTTAACAGATTCTCTATTTCCAGAATCTCTTCGTAAAGCTCTCCTGCATGCTTGTCCTGATTTGCTGCTCCTGACATAGCCCGCACTGCACGGCTGAGCGTCTCGGAAACGGCAGAATCGCCATTTTCTGAAGTATAGGCATATGCTTCTTCCAGATTTTCATAAATTCGTTTTCCGGTAAGCATCTGACGATAGGTTTCTTCTAAAGTTTCTGCTTCTGCTGCAGATAAATTTGCATTCTGAATTTCTTCGATTTCAAACTGAAGAAAGGAGATTTCTTTCAGCCGCTCGGCTTCATTGCTTTCTGTTTCGGATAAAGCTTTCTTTACCTTCTGATATTTTGCGTACTGCTCTTTTACTGTTTGTCTGACAGCCTCAGCTTCTTTTGAAAAATGGTCTAATATGGTCAGATGATTCTTTTTATAAAGCAGGGTCTGATGCTCGTGCTGACCGTGGATATCAATAAGTGCGGAAGATATCTCTTTCAACTTTGCAAGTGTCACGGTCTCACCGTTTACACGGCAGACACTTCGTCCATCCATCAGTCTGCGGCTGATAACAAGCTGTCCGTCTTCCGGAAATACCTCCATACTTTCCAGTTTCTTAAGTGTCTCCTCCTGCCGGATTACAAAGGTCAGTTCTACCAGTCCATATTGTGCACCTGTACGAATCATGTCAGCTGTATATCTGCCTCCAAGTGCCAGATTCACACTTCCAAGCACAATGGATTTACCTGCACCGGTTTCTCCGGTGAGAATGTTAAGACCATCTGTAAAATCTACTTCTGCCTCGTCAATTAAAGCAAGATTCTTCACATGTAAATTCTGTAACATGTATCCTCCTTTATTTCTTCAGTAATTTTCTGATTTTCTCCATGAGAATAATGGTATCATCTACGCTACGTACGGCACACATAATGGTGTCGTCTCCTGCGATACAGCCCACAATTTCATTCCATTTCATAGCATCTAACGCAGCCGCAACTGCCATAGCCATTCCGGAAACTGTTTTGATCACAAGAATATTCTGAGCCATATCCATGGAAAGAAAACCATCATTTAAGATACGGATATACTTTTCCCCTAAATCATTCTGTCCGGTCTGCAGAACAGCGTATTTCTGTTTTCCGTTATCTGCCGGAACTTTGGTAAGCTTAAGGTCCCGGATATCCCGGGATACCGTGGCCTGGGTTACACGAAAACCATTCTGATTCAGATAATCTGCCAGTTCTTCCTGAGTTTCAATCTGATATTTATTGATTAACTCAACAATTTTTGCATGTCGATTTACTTTCATGTTAATGTCCTTTCATTTTCTCACGCAAAGTCTCTAGAAAGCTGATTTTGCTGAGTTTAATAATCTGGGCAGTTTCCCATGCTTTTTTTATGACAACTTTATCACCTGTCTGCAATGGAATAAAGTCATCACCGTCAAATGTAATTGCCGCCTGGTCAATCTGCCCGTCTTTTCTGGAACTGATCTGAATGGTAATCTCATCTTCATCTGAAAATACAATACTTCTTGAATTTAACAGCGCATGAGAACAAATCGGTGTGATCACCATCAATGAGGCTGTTGGTTCTACAATCGGACCTCCCGCAGACAAGTTGTATGCAGTAGAGCCAGTTGGGGTTGAGACGATGAGTCCGTCGGCCTGATAAGAGTTCAAAAGCTGTCCATTTACATACAGATCAAAATGAACAATCTTCATGAGTCCGTCACGGTTAAGCACAATATCATTCAAGGCCACATCCGATATTTTATCTGTGCCTTGACTGAACACCGAACCGTACAACATCATTCTGCGCTCAATGCTGTACTCTCCCCGCATCAACTGTGCAATCGCTTCCTCCACGTTCTGCACTTCTACTTCTGTAAGATAACCTAGGGTTCCCATATTAATACCAAGCATTGGAACATCATGTCCAAAGAGCAGACGAGATGCCTGAATAAAAGTACCATCTCCGCCGATTACCAGCGCACAATCAATATCCTCGGGAATAGTCTCAACGATAATTTCTTCTTTCTCGTTTTTCTCGCAGAGAATACATGTCTTTCCATAGGATTCAATGCAGGCCTTGATTTGTCTGGTAATCCGGTTATCGCCATCCTTGGTATAATTGGTTATAATATAAAACTTTTCCATCTTAGTCTGCCTGTTCCTTCTTTGCTAATGTCTGGAAGGCTTCTTCCACTACATCGCGGATGACGATTCCTTCGTCCATATGTGCTTCTTCGACTGGACACTTGTGTAAATGCACCAGATATTCAATATTTCCCTCTGGTCCTTTGATTGGAGAAAATTCCAGTGCTTTTACTTCAAAGCCGATACTGATTGCATATTCTGTCACTTTTTCAATGACTTCTATATGTGTGCTTTTTTCACGGACAACTCCCTTTTTTCCGACCTTTTCACGACCAGCCTCAAACTGGGGTTTGATCAGTGCTACAATTTCTCCATCTTCCTTCAGATAATTCCGGATTGGAAGCAGCACCTTTGTAAGGGAAATGAAAGAAACATCGATGGAAGAAAAATCAATTGGTTCTCCTAAATCTTCTGGTGTAACATAACGGATATTTGTTTTTTCCATGCAGACTACACGTTCATCCTGACGCAGCTTCCAGTCGAGCTGTCCACGTCCTACATCAATTGCAAACACCTTCACTGCTCCATTCTGCAGCATACAATCTGTGAAACCACCTGTAGAAGAACCTACGTCTGTACAGGTTTTTCCTTCCATGGAAACATCAAAGTTCTTCATGGCTTTCTCTAATTTAAGGCCTCCACGGCTCACGTATTTCAGAGTATGCCCTTTGATTTCAATAGAAACATCCTCTGGGAATGTGGTTCCGGCTTTATCTTCACGCTGTCCGTCTACAAATACATTTCCTGACATGATAATGGCTTTAGCTTTTTCACGGGAAGCTGCCAGATTTCTTTTTACTAATAATACATCTAAACGCTCTTTCATAGTTAACTGTCCTTTTTCGGTTCTTCCTGGGTAAATGCAGACACAATCCGTTCGGTGATCGTATCCACGTCCATTTTTACTTCCTTTCGCAGAACATTTACATTGCCGTGCTCTACATATTCATCTGGGAGTGCAATCGTAAGTGTCTGAAGTGACAGATGGTGGTCTGAGACAAATTCCTGTACCTTATCACCATATCCTCCAGTACGTACATTTTCTTCGATTGTAACAACGAATGTATGATTCTTAGCCAGTTCTGTCAATAATTCTTCGTCAATTGGTTTTATAAATCTTGCATTGATAAGTGAACAGTGGTAACCCATTGCAAGGAGATTTTCCCGTACCGCTGCACCGCTTTCAAACATATTTCCTACACATAACAGCGCAATACTGTCTTCTTCGTAAATCATTTCGCTCTTTCCAAATACAATCGGCTCACGGGATTCACGAAATCCTTCATAGGCAGTTCCCCTCGCATAACGAAGCGCCACTGGTGTTCCAAGCTTCACTGCAAAACGGAGCATATCTGCCAGTTCCCATTTATTCTTCGGAGCCATGACTGTCATATTTGGAATCATAGACAGATAGGATAAATCAAATACGCCCTGATGGGTTTCTCCATCACTGCCAACCAGCCCTGCCCGGTCAATGGCAAATACAACCGGAAGATTCTGGAGACAGACATCATGTATCATCTGGTCGAATCCCCTCTGTAAAAAAGAGGAATAAACCGCAAATACTGGGTGCAGCCCGCCTGCTGCAAGTCCAGCTGCAAAAGTGACTGCATGTTCTTCTGCAATTCCCACATCAAAAAAGCGGTTAGGAAAACGCTCGTGGAATGCGGATAATCCTGTTCCGTCTTCCATGGCAGCCGTAATGGCAACCAGTTTATCATCCTTCTGTCCTAAATCCAGCATTACCTTAGAAAAAACATTGGTATAAGAGTCTTTTCCGTCTTTTCCTACTGCTTCTCCGGTTTCTATAATATAAGGTCCTGTTCCATGAAACTTAGATGGGTCATCTTCAGCCGGAACATATCCTTTTCCTTTCGTGGTAAGTACATGGAGTAAAACAGGTCCATTGACACGCTTAGCGTCCTTGAATGCACGATTTAAAGCACGGATATCATGCCCGTCCACCGGACCTAAATATTTGATTCCCATATCTTCAAAGAACATACCGGGTACAAATAATTGCTTGATACTGCTCTTGGTCTTTTTGATTCGTTCAACCATGGCATCTCCTTTAACCGGAATACTGCTGATTGCAATCTCAACTGCATTTTTTAAATCACTGTAGGCCGGTGCCGTCCGGAGGGTGTCCAGATATTTTGACATACCACCTACATTTTTGGAAATAGACATCTTGTTATCGTTCAATACAATGACAAAATTAGATTTCAAATTTGCTGCATTGTTTAATGCTTCATAGGCCATGCCGCCTGTGAGGGAGCCATCTCCAATGACAGATACCACCTGATAATCCTCTTTTTGGATATCACGGGCACATACATACCCAAGTCCTGCAGAAATCGAGGTGGAACTGTGACCTGTATCAAAGGCATCACATGCACTTTCTTTTCGTTTTGGAAATCCACTCATGCCGCCATATTTCCGCAACTCGTCAAAACCGTTTCTTCTACCGGTGAGAAGCTTATGGGTATAGGACTGGTGTCCTACATCCCAGATGATTTTATCCTTCGGAAGATTGTAATTCAGGTGCATTGCTATTGTAAGTTCAACCACTCCAAGATTGGAAGCCAGATGGCCACCAGTTTTGCTGACTTTTTCAACCAGAAAGCTGCGGATTTCTTCTGCAAGGACTTCCAGTTCGTCGATATTCAGCTTTTGTACATCATTTGGCTCGTTTATACGTTCCAGATACATCTTGTCACCTCGTTACTTTTTCCTATGTATTAATTCGCGAATCAATAATTCCAGGAAAGAATTTTTCTCTTCTATTTCATCTAACAGACGAATGGCTTCTTCGGAGATTCTGGCAACATCTTCCTCGGACTGTTCCAGACCACGCAGAGTTACATAAGTCGTCTTTTCGTTCTTTTCATCACTTTTGACTGGTTTGCCAAGTTCTTCTGTGGTGCTTGTAACATCCAGGATATCATCCTGAATCTGGAAAGCAAGTCCCACATCGGCTGCAATCTGTTCGATTTTACTGACATCTGATTCAGAAGCACCGGCAAGTACAGTGCCGATCATCATGGATGCCTTAATCAAGGCACCGGTTTTCAGTTCATAGATGAAATCCAGTTCTTCTCTGGAAAGAGGTTTTCCAGTGGCAAGTACATCTACAACCTGTCCGCCAATCATACCATAAATACCGGCTTTTTCTGCAAGAATGCCAAGTGCTTTTCCGATGGTCAGGCTCTGCTCAGGAGCTATCTCAAACGCTTTTACTGCTGTCTCAAAGGCGTAGTTTAATAATGCATCTCCTGCTAAGATTCCCATCGCCTCTCCATAAACCACATGGGTTGTCTTTTTTCCACGACGATACTCGTCATTATCCATGGCAGGTAGATCATCATGTACAAGCGAATAGGTATGAATCATTTCCATAGCTGCCATGAAAGGCTCAATCACCTGACTGTTTCCACCGAACAGTTGATAGGTCTCCTTCATCAGCATAGGGCGAAGCCGTTTGCCGCCGGCAGTAATACTGTAATTCATAGCTTCCATAATCTGATGCTGATGTCCTTCTTCCTGTGGAAGATATTTCATAAGAATCTGTTCGATTTCTTTTGTTCTTTGTTCTAATTCTATTTTAAAATTCATGTAATTCACCATTCTTTTCCAAAATCATGACCTGTTTCTCTACAAAATCTATTTTCGAATTACACTGTTTCAGTAACTCCATACCCTGCTGATATAAGTGGAACGATTCATCCAGGGCAGGTTTTCCCGCTTCCATTTTGTCTACAATGGAATCCAGTTTCTGAAATAACTCTTCCAAAGAGCATTCTTCCTGAACCTCTTCTTTCGGGTTTTTATTATTTTCATTAGATTCTTTCTTTTCTATTTCGTCCATAAGGATCCTCCTTTTGGATTTCTTCAACTTCTGCGACCAGATGCCCATCCGGCACAAAAATTTTAATCCGGTCATGAAGCTTTACATCTTCTACGCTTTGAATGGTCTGCTTCTCTAGTGTTTCCACAAATGCATAACCCTGATTCAGCTTGTCTAGTGGAGAAATCCGCTTCATCTGTTCGATCCGTATTGCAAGTTCCTGTCGTTTAACCTGAAGTACCTGATGCATGAAAGCCTGAAGCTTTTCTTCTAAATTCATGGTACGCTGCCGGTAATCTGCAATCGTCCGTTCCGGACTTAAATATTGAAATGTGTTTCGATATTTCTCGTAACGCATACGCTCCAGATTCAGGCACTGACGCATGAGACGCTGCAGACGGATTCCATATTCCGCAATCTGTACCTGTAAGCTTTGAAATTCGGGTACTGCTAGTTCGGCTGCTGCAGATGGTGTGGGTGCACGCATATCAGCAACATAATCAATAATTGTGGTATCCGTTTCGTGTCCAACAGCAGAAATAATCGGAACTTGACATTCAAACACGGCTCTTGCCACAATTTCTTCATTAAATGCCCATAAGTCTTCTATAGAACCGCCGCCACGACCCACGATCATTACATCTACCTTTTGTTTTTCCAGTGCATGAATCCCTTCCACAATGCTTTGTGCTGCTCCTTCGCCCTGCACCAATGCAGGATACAGAATTAACTGCACATAAGGATTCCGTCTGGATGTAATATTGATAATATCCCGGATTGCTGCTCCGGTAGGAGCGGTCACCACTCCGATTGTTTTGGGATATGATGGGATAGGCTGTTTATATTCCTGAGCAAACATACCCATTTCTTCCAGTTCATTTTTTAGCGCCTGAAACTTTTCATAGAGAAGTCCAGCTCCATCCAATACAATTTCTTTTGCATATAACTGGTATTTCCCGTCTCTTTCATATACAGTGACACTACCAAGCACAATAATCTGCTGTCCTTCCTGCATACGAAAAGAAAGCCCGCCACGCTGCCCGGCAAACATAACGCAGGCAATCGTACCGGACTCGTCTTTCAAGGAAAAATATATATGTCCGGAAGTGTGATATTTTAAATTCGACACTTCCCCTTTTACATAAATTCGATTCAGCATAAAGTCCTGCGCAAACATATTTTTTACATATGCATTGACTTGCTTTACCGTATATACATTACGCATAGTTTCTCCTGACTACTGACAAAATATTATGCAATCTTTCCCAGTACTCCATTGATAAAGGCAGGACCTTCCTCGCCGGAAAAGCGTTTTGCCAGTTCCACTGCCTCATTGATGGCAACCTTCACTGGCACATCCTCATCCCACTTCATCTCATATACTGCAAGGCGCAGAATAGACAAATCAACTTTATTCATACGGCTTGTCTTCCAACCGGTTGTATTTTCATTGATAATCTGGTCAATCTCGTCTACTTTTTCAGCAATTCCTTTTGCTTTTGCAAGCATATAATCATGGTCTTTTTCCTTTACATCTACTAATTGATCCAGATAGAGTTCAAGCTGTTCCTCTAACTGCGCTTCCTCACTGAATTCCAATCCGAAAATCATTTTAAAAATATGTTCTCTAAGTTCGCTTCTTCCCATGTCCTGTCTCCTGCTGTCTATTCTTCTACCGGCATCTCTACGCCTGCAACACGGATATTTACATCCGCAACGGTAAGACCAGTCATGTTTTCAATGGCACCTTTTACTTTTTCCTGAACAGCCATCGTTGTTTCTTTGATATTGCTTCCAAACTTCAAATTAAGTGCAAGTGTAACAGTCACAATTCCTTCCAGTACATCTACCTTCACACCTTTGGAAAGTGTCTTCATTCCAAGCTTGCTGATTAATTCTCTGGTGGCATTGCCTGCCATAGAAGATACGCCGTCTACTTCCATTGCTGCGATTCCTGCAATAATGGCTACGACTTCATCCGCAATCTGAACTTCACCTAAATTTCCATTGTATTCGATTTTATATGTGTTTCTTTCTTCTCTGCTCATCTTAATCCTCCTCACACTGCCGGCATAAAGCCGGAGTATAATTCTTAGCATTTACTTTTGGCTATCATATCTTATAGTGTATCACAATTTTCTCTGCTTTGGAAGCAAATTGTGCATACATCTTTTAAGAGCGTCCAAATTCAGACAGCTTCAACCATTCGTTTCGTTCCTGTACCATACGGATGCTCCAGCTGTTTACGAATAACAAAAGTGGTCTGTCCTTTAAATCCTTGATTTTCTTCATATCGGAAGTGCCGATAATCTTGGCCATCTCCGGTTCCTCATTTTCAATCCAACGGATATGTTCATATGGAAGAGAATCCATCCGGATTTCTACGTTGTATTCATTTTCCAGACGATATTTCAGCACATCAAACTGGAGCACACCAACTACACCCACAATAATTTCTTCCATACCTGTATTAAATTCCTGAAAAATCTGGATTGCACCTTCCTGGGCAATCTGATTAATGCCCTTGATAAACTGTTTCCGCTTCATGGTATCTACCTGCCGTACTCTTGCAAAATGCTCCGGTGCAAAGGTAGGGATGCCCTCGTAAGAAAACTTTTCTGGTGAATTCGTTAATGTATCACCGATAGAGAAAATACCCGGGTCAAAGATACCGATAATATCTCCACCATAAGCCTTGTCGATCATCTTTCGCTCACTTGCCATCATCTGCTGTGGCTGCGACAGACGAACCTTTTTATTTCCCTGGATATGAAATGCTTCCATACCAGCCTGAAACTCACCGGAACAGATTCGCATAAAGGCAATTCTGTCCCTGTGAGCCTTATTCATGTTTGCCTGGATTTTGAAAACGAAGGCAGAAAAATCTTCTTCCTTCATCGGGTCAATCTCACCCTTATCTGACATTCTCGGAAGCGGGGAGGTTGTCATCTTAAGGAAATGCTGAAGGAAGGTCTCTACTCCGAAGTTGGTAAGCGCAGACCCGAAAAATACCGGTGACAATTCTCCTTTATTCACGAGTTCCTGGTCAAATTCTGCGCTGGCACCATCCAGTAATTCAATTTCTTCTTCCAACTGTGCATACTGCTCCGGGGTTACAATTTCTTTTGCCTCGTCACTGTGGATGGAAACCTTCTGTACGGCTCCCATGGCAGTTCCCTTCTTGGTGTCTGAGAAGATTTCCAGTTCTTCTGTATTCCGGTCAAATACACCACGGAATTCTTTACCGGAACCAATCGGCCAGTTTACCGGACAGGTTGCAATTCCCAGTTCTTTTTCAATATCATCCAACAGTTCAAACGTATCCATTGCTTCACGGTCCATCTTATTGATAAAGGTGAAAATCGGAATATGACGCATGACGCATACTTTAAACAGTTTTCTCGTCTGTGCCTCGACACCTTTGGAACCATCAATTACCATTACAGCTGAGTCGGCAGCCATCAGTGTACGATAAGTATCTTCCGAGAAATCCTGATGTCCCGGTGTATCCAGAATATTGATACAATATCCACCGTATTCAAACTGAAGAACAGAGGAAGTAACCGAAATACCACGTTCCTTTTCAATTTCCATCCAGTCAGAGACTGCATGCTTTGCGGTTGCCTTTCCCTTTACAGAACCAGCCTGGTTGATAGCACCTCCGTACAACAGAAACTTCTCTGTCAGTGTAGTTTTACCTGCATCAGGATGGGATATAATTGCAAATGTTCTTCTCTTTTTTATTTCATTCGTAAAATTCGACATAACTTACTCCTACTTTTATTTATTATCTCCTAAATTTATTATCTCTTAGCATCCCCTAAGTTTACCATAGATTCCGGTCAGTCTGCAATCATTTTTCGCTATTTTCCTGAGTTTCCTGACTTTGACTATGTATTGGAGTAATGACAATATTAGATGCAGCAATGTCGGCTTTCCGTACCACAATATCTTCAATCTGTGCCCGCTTTGCTTCTGACAGTTCAGAACCGTTGACAATAATATCTGCTGAATCTTCTGTCAGACTGACAACTGCATCGGAAAATCCTTTGCTTGCCAGTAAATTTTCAATGACCACTTCTTTTTCTGCAATGTCGGTCATTTCTACCATTTTCTGTACGGCTTCTGCTTTCTGGCTCTCTCCTAAATTTGCATCATCAATGATAGCCTGAAGGGTTTCTTTGTTTTTGGCACGGATCTGTTCCCGGTTAATTTTTGCCTGCGCCACAATACTGCTGGCATTTCCGCTGGTGAGAACAGCTTCCCCCGGAACTTCCCCTTCGTCAAGCTGTGCGATTTCTCCGTTTGCATCCGTTAAATCCTCTTCTGAAATATCAAGCAGTTCCACATTGTCAAGGTCTCCTCCTGCTGAAGTCTCTTTGTCAGCCTCTTTGGTAAATGTTCCCGAATAGTTCAAGTATCCGGCGGCTGCAATCATCACCGCAAGAGCTGTAATAATAATCTGATTCTTTTTTAAGAGCTTTTTCACTGTCTCTCCTCCGTTTTTTTATTCTAATTATGTTTCATTACTCTAATCTTATGCGTGTCTACATCAAATAATGCCTGCACAACTTCCGTGATATTCTCCACGATTACTGCATTATCTCCACCATCGGCCACTACGAGAACCCCCTGGACTTTCGGACTGTTCTCCTGTTTCACATAAGGTGTGGAGCCGTCACTCGTATCGGAATATACTGCCGCCTCTGAGGTATCTGTGGTTTCTGTAATAGTGGTGTCATTATCTTTGGAAATTGAGCTTCGGTTCTGCAGTTCCTTTTCTACCACTTTTTCGGTAGAGGATGCAAGGGTTATCATGACAGATACATTTCCAACCCCATCCATCTGTCCTAAAATCTGCTCCAGTCTCCGTTCCAGTTCATCGGTATTATTTGCGTCATTCCAAAGGGTCTGTGTATTATCCGTATTTTCTACGGTATTCTTTTTTTCTTTGGAAGCTGTTCCCGATGGCATGGCAATTACAACCAGCAGTAATCCAATAATGAACAGAATAATCCACTGCTCTTTTTTCCCTTTTTTCTCATTCCACCACGTCATCCATTTCGATAGAATCTTCATATTCTGCCTCACTCCAAAAATCTTGTTCCTGCTCTTTGATAAACCTTTCTTTTGCTTCTATCTCCTTCTTTATCTGCCGGTATTCGGCATTGTTATATAGCTGTCTGAAATTTTCTTCCATGCCAAGGAGCCGGAAAATGGGAGATGCCAGTATAAGTACCAGAATCAGGCTACTGAAAAAACGGATATATTTTTGATAGCTATTTTCCGGCAATACCTGAAGCAGTGCAGTGATGAGAATCATATAGCATACAAAATTCCATAGCCAGTCATAAATATATGTAAACATAGCTTTCCTCCCTTGTCTGTTTATCTTTCCTTTTAACTTGCCACCTTTACGGCAATTGCAATGGTAATCAGAAAAAGCAGTGCTGTGGCAATTTCTATTTTCAGCAGCAGATGATATCCTTCGCCCATGCTGCTGATTGCTTCGGTAAACCTTTTTTCGGAAAGAGGCTGAATAAATGCCGCAACTCCTTTGTACAACAGTGTAACGACAGCCATATTCAGCACTGGAACAAGACAGATTGTCAGGACGATAATCGCTCCAGCGGCCCCAATCCCGTTTTTTACTAGTACGGCAGCACCCATGAGCATTTCTCCAGTACTTCCTGCAATATCACCAATTCCGGGAATCATTTCAATTCCTTTTGTGACGGCATTCCGTTTTACAGTATCAATAGCGGGTGACAATAATCCCTGTACCAGACTAATTCCTGTAATTCCTGCAAAAAGTGCTTTTAAACACCACTCTACCGCCATCTTAATAAATTCTGCGAATTTGGACAGTACCTCGTCTTCCGATAAAAAATTCAGGATCTGCATGGTAAGATATACGTGTACAAATGGAAGCAGTAATCTGGAAATGATCAGTTCTACCAGATAAATCAGTAGAATCACCAGATTATAAAATGCAATGGAAGAAACACTTCCCACGGAAATTGCCATGCTGATAAAGTAGAGTGGTGAAAATATCTGCATAAAGGTCAGCAGATGACTGATGCTTGTCTCCATTCCGTCTAAGGTAAGCCGGAATGCCCGCAGACAGACCGTGATCATCAGCAGATACACCACATAAAACCCAATAGAAGCTGCCTGTCTGCTATGAAATGCATTTGCAAAATTTGCAAACAGTGCAGATACGAAAGACATCATCACCAGAAAGATTAAGGCTGTCTGATTCTGATGGATTGCATCAAATATTTTCTCTGTCAAAAAAGACAGAATCTCATTTACAGGAACTGTGCTGTCCTCATTTATCAGCATTTCTACGATTTGCCGAAAAGATAAATTGCTTTTTGGAAACAATTCGTCAAGCAGGCGGTCAAGTTCTGCTGTATCCGATTTTCCAAGAAAAGAATCCGTCCATTTTTCTTCTGCCTGTTCAGCAGTGGAAGAATCTGCTGCATTTACAGGCTGCATAGAAAAAATCCAAAAAACAAAAAACAGTAACAGAACACGAAGTATTTTCTTCATTGCGTATCCTCCTACTGTAAAAAATCTTTGATGGTCAGAAGCAGTGCTTCCAGAACCGGCATACTAAATGTCAGGATTGTTAATTTGGCAAAAATCTCTATCTGGCTTGCAATGGTCTGATAACCCGCATCCTTGCAGATTCCGGTGGCAAATTCAGCCACATAGGTAATCCCTATCATTTTCAGCAGAATTGCTACATAATCCGTATTGATATTGACCAGGCTGCTGATGGCAGATACCGTATCCTGGATCAGTTCCAGTTTGTCTTTCATCCCGTAAAACAATACTAGACTGACTGCGATGACTGTATAAATTGCATATTCATTTTTCCCGTTTTTGAACTGAAGTGCCAGTAAAGTGCCCACTACACCGACACCCGCCATTTGAATAATAGACATGAGTTTCTCCTTTTCTGCTTTGCCCTATAATGCAAACAAGCGTCTGATATCGTCAAATAACTCATATACATAAGGGAGAATCCAGAACAGTACAAGCAAAAGTCCTGCAAAACTGGTGAGAAAAGCCTGTTCCTCCCTGCCACTGTGTTTTAATACTTGACTTAAAACCGAAACCAGAATTCCCACTGCAGCGATTTTAAAAATTAAATTTACACTCATTTTTTCTTTCCTTTTTATCATTAATTATCCAACGATGCTGTATATGAACCTGTACTTTCACATCATTTCAAAACATTACTGGTCAAATGAATAGAACTGCAAGAAACAGTCCTGCAAGAATGCCAAGGCTTCGGCATAGCTTTTGCTTTTCTGCCAATGTCATCCGATAGGCATTTTCCAGTTCTTCTAACTGTGTTCCATACCAATTCAGTGCCTGTTCCTGCATTTTACTGTCGGAACTTCCCAGTTTTTTCCCTAGTCGCTTCAATTCATTTTGTTCTGCTTCCGGCAGGGAAATACTGGTAAATAACTGCTCCGCAGCTTCTTCCCATATTTTGCAGAATGGCATTTTTTTATCTCTGGTCATGGAAGCATAAAGAGTCCACAACCAGTTCCCGTAGGGCTTTTCTGAGCGGGCTGCAAGCATTTGACAGGCTTCTGCAAGCGGTGTTTTGCGACAGGCTATTTCTCCGGAAAGCAGAAAGATTATTTTGCGGAGTTCTTGTACTTGCTCCAACCGACGTCGATATTCCATACTTTTGTAATAGCCGTACCCAGTGCAGGAAGCTGTCAGTAAAATTAGTCCAATGATTTTCAAAAGCATAAAGCATTTCCCTTTTCATCAAAGATTCCACTTACTCCGCCTGCCTTGCCTTCTTTGCTTATGACTATAAACCGTTTAAAGGTATGGGACTCCAAAAGCCGTTTGATTCCCGGCTTCTGCCGAATTTCATCTAAGGAGTGTCCGTGTACTGTGGCCAGCATAGTGACTCCACTGTGCATGGCATAAGAAACTGCCTCCACATCCTGGTTGCTTCCAATTTCATCTACCGCGAGAATTTGCGGATTCATGGAACGGATCAACATCATCATCCCCTCTGCTTTTGGACAGTTATCCAGAATATCTGTCCGTTTTCCTATATGATTTTGCGGAACTCCGAGATAACAGCCTCCGATTTCAGAACGTTCATCTACCACTCCCACATTGGTTCCTTTTACATATTTATTTCCGTCCGATACCTGACGGATAATATCTCTTAATAAGGTTGTTTTTCCCCTGCCAGGCGGTGAGATAATCATGGTATGTACTACTTTGTTTTCTTCCAGAATTGCAGGAAATAACAGGTCTGCACATCCCTTGATTTCATGACATACCCGGATATTAATCGAAGAAATATACTGGAAATTTTTCACTTTTCCTTTTTCACTTACAATCTTTCCGGATACACCGACCCGGTGACCACCTTCAATCGTCAGAAACCCCTGACGGAGTTCATTTTCATATGCATAGAGTGAATAATTGGAAATGTACTCCATGGTTTCTCGCAGTTCTTCTTTTGTAACCACATGGGAAAATATCTGTTCCCTGCCATTTACCCGAATCATCAGCGGATTTTCTTCCCGCATACGGATTTCCTGGAGCTCATCAAAGTTCAGGATACTGTTCAGCAAAATACCTTTGATTTTCCCGGGTAATACACATAATACTTGTTCTCGTTTACTTAATCTCATTCTTGTCCACCTCTTTAGACAATATATATGTGAATGGGATATATTTTAGACCTTAGATATGACACGAAAATATCCTATGCATATATAAAATGCAACTATGCTTCGCGCACAATATAAAAAGGGACTCATTCAATTTGAATGAATCCCTTTATAAGGTTTAATTATCGGTCTATTCTACTACATCTTTCATGCTGAAGCTGATTCTTCCCATTTTATCTTTGCCAAGGCATACTACCTTAACATGGTCACCTAAGGTTAAAACATCTTCTACATGATTGATTCTTTCTTTGGAAATTTTGGAAATGTGTACCATTCCTTCTTTTCCAGGTGCAAATTCGATAAATGCACCAAATTCTTTAATGCTGACTACGTCACCTTCCAGTACCATGCCGGCCTCGAAGTCTGTAACAATCATGGCAATCATCTGACGGGCTTTTTCCATGTTTTCTGCATCTACACCGCAGATAGAAACGCTTCCGTCATCTGTGATATCAATCTTCACACCTGTCTTTTCGATGATAGCGTTAATGGTCTTTCCTCTCTGACCTACTACATCACCAATCTTAGATGGGTCAATGCTCATCTGGATAATCTTTGGTGCGTAAGCGCCGACTTCTGGTCTTGGCTCCGCAATTGTCTTATTCATTACTTCATCTAAGATGTAAACACGTGCTTTTCTTGTACGTGCAATTGCTTCTTCAATGATAGGTCTTGTAAGTCCATGAATCTTGATATCCATCTGAATTGCAGTAATACCCTTCTTTGTTCCGGCTACTTTAAAGTCCATGTCGCCAAAGAAGTCTTCCAGTCCCTGAATATCTGTAAGAACGATATAATCATCATCTGAATCACCCGTTACAAGTCCGCAGGAAATACCTGCTACCGGAGCTTTAATCGGCACACCAGCAGCCATCAGTGACATAGAAGATGCACAAACACTTGCCTGAGAGGTAGAACCGTTGGATTCAAATGTCTCAGATACTGTACGGATTGCATATGGGAATTCCTGTTCTGTTGGAAGTACTGGAACCAATGCTCTTTCAGCAAGTGCACCATGTCCGATTTCACGACGTCCTGGTCCTCTGGATGGCTTTGTTTCCCCTACCGAATAAGATGGGAAGTTATAATGGTGCATATATCTCTTAGAAGTTTCTGCTTCGTTAAGACCATCTACCTTCTGTGCTTCTGAAAGCGGAGCCAGAGTCGTTACGGTACAAATCTGTGTCTGTCCACGTGTAAACATAGCAGAACCATGTACTCTAGGAAGCAAATCTACTTCTGCTGCAAGTGGACGGATCTGTTCGATTTCACGTCCGTCTGGTCTCTTATGGTCTTTTAAAATCATCTTACGGACTGTCTTTTTCTGATACTGGTAAACAGCATCTGGAAGTTTTGCAAGCCATTCTTCATTGTCAGCAAAGGCTTCTTCAAATTTTGCTGTGATGGCTTTGATGTTTTCTTCTCTTGTCTGCTTGTTATCTGTAAATACTGCTTCTTCCATTTCAGCAGGTGTAACGATTTCCTGCATTGCTGCAAAGAGTTCTTCCGGTACCGCAAAGCTTTCGTATGCATGTTTCGGTTTTCCGCATTCTGCAACAATTGTATCAATAAATGCAATAATCTTCTGGTTTACTTCGTGTGCTGCAAAGATGGCTTCAATCATCTTATCTTCCGGCACTTCATTCGCACCAGCTTCAATCATGATAACCTTTTCTCTTGTAGAAGCTACGGTAAGTGCAAGTTCTGATTTTTCTTTCTGTGCTGCAGTTGGGTTAAATACAAATTCACCATCAACCAGTCCAACCTGTGTAGAAGCTGTCGGACCGTCAAACGGAATATCTGAAATTGCAGTTGCAATAGCAGAACCCAGCATAGCAGTCAGTTCCGGTGAGCAGTCCTGATCAACAGAGAGAACTAAGTTTTCCAGTGTTACATCATTTCTGTAATCCTTCGGGAACAAAGGACGCATCGGACGGTCAATTACACGGCAGGTAAGAACCGCATTTTCAGATGCCTTTCCTTCACGTTTGTTAAATCCTCCAGGGATTTTTCCTACGGCATATAATTTTTCATTGTATTCTACGCTCAATGGGAAGAAATCAATTCCTTCTCTCGGCTTGTCTGATGCAGTTGCTGTAGAAAGAACAACTGTATCACCATAATGCATCAGTGCTGCACCATTTGCCTGCTTTGCCACTCTGTTCACATCTACCTTCAGAGTTCTTCCGGCAAGTTCCATTTCAAATGTCTTGTACATAATTTTCTCCTTTTTTATTAAATTGACAGTGATTCCGAAACTACTGAAAAACATATATGATTCTTAAAAATCAGGATACACTTTTCAGTGGTCTCGGATAGATATACTGTCACAATCTAATCTATTATAGCATAGTGTATTTTTACACGCAAGCGAAACCTATTCCAGAAAATGCAATTTCTATTTACGAAAAAAAGCTCTCCGGCTGCACATGACAACCGGAAAGCTTTATATACATTTTCACGAAATACGCGAATTACTTTCTTAATCCTAATTTTTCGATTAATGCACGGTATCTTTCGATATCGTTTTTCTTTAAGTATGCAAGAAGTCCTCTTCTCTGTCCTACCATCTTAAGAAGTCCTCTTCTTGAGTGATGATCCTTTGGATTAGCTTTGAAATGATCTGTTAAATCATTGATTCTTGCTGTAAGGATTGCAATCTGAACTTCTGGAGAACCTGTATCTCCTGCTGTTCTTCCGTAAGTTTTGATGATTTCTTCTTTCATTTCTTTTGTTACCATTTTAGTTACCTCCTAAATTCTATTAATTGCCAAGTATTAAGCAAGGGTTGGAGATTCCATTTGCCGAACACTGGTTTTACATACTCATATAAAATAGCATATTTCTTAATCTTTTGTCAACAACAATTTTATGTGCATAATGAAATTATATTATGAAAAGATTCTATTTAAAATAGTTTCTTGCATAATCAATATCTGTATCAATCTGTGCTTTTAATTCTATGATAGATTCAAATTTCTTCTCAGGACGCTTATAATGCAGAAGCTGTGTTTTCACTTCTTTTCCATAGGCATTTTCGTCATAGTCAAAAAGAAATGTTTCAATGAGCATCCGGTGTTCCTCGGTGACGGTGGGCTTGAATCCCACATTGCCAAGGCCGTGATAGAGCTGTCCATCTACTATGGTATTCGTCATATAGACGCCCTTTGGCGGCAGCATTTTTTCATCTGATGGATGTACATTCAGTGTTGGAAAACCAAGGGTTCTGCCAAGCTGTTTTCCATGCTCCACTCTTCCGCTTATGGTATAAGGATATCCAAGCATCTGATTTACATTCTCCATATTTCCTTTTTCCAGTTCTTCCCGGATGTAAGTGCTGCTTATCTCCCGGTCGCCAAACATTTCTTTCGATACAACAGTAAGCTCGTAACCATATTTTTCTGCATAGGCAGCAAGCATGGCTGCATCTCCTTTTTTCTCATGTCCAAAGCGGAAATCCGTGCCTACTACAATATATTTTACGTGAAAGGTCTGTACCAGAATCTTTTCAATAAAATCTTCGGCTGTCATGGTAGAAATCTGTTCATCAAAAGGACACTCTACCAATACATCTACCATTTTCTCCAGACGCTCTCTGCGTTCTTCGTTTGTCGTAATGCCTTTGCGGGTTAATCCTTTTTTCTGAAAAAATGGGTTCATGTCAAATGCAAACACAATGGTTTTCACCTGAAATCTGTCTTTCTTCTCACAAATTTCCTGAATCAGTTTCTGATGTCCTCTGTGCAGACCATCAAATTTACCGAGAGTAACTGCACTCGGTCTGTCGCAATGATAAGATTGAATTTCCCTGATATAATCCATTTTCATCCTCTTTATTTCTACTGTTCTCTGCCGTCAAAAAACATGCGGACAATTTTAAAATCATCGGTTTCCTGACGATATTCGTAAATGGCAATAAAGCTGCCATCTTCTCCGTAAACGCGCACCCGTTCATCTCCTGTAAATTCAACATGCTCTGTCGAATCCGGTATGACTGCCTTTATATCTTTCTTTCGAAATCCATTTCCATTGCATACTGCACGGGCTGCTTCTGCGGTCAGCGTAACCGCTTTTAGATTTCCAAACATTTTGTCAATCGGAATTATGATTTCATCTAAAGTCTGTTCTTTGAAATGGGTCTCTACATCGGAAAGCTTTAGGCTGTCTTCTATAGTAAATCGTTCCACCTGAGTACGGAGTAAGGATTCCATGCAGCCACCGCAATTCAGCTTCACGCCAATATCATGGCAGAGTGTCCGGATATAAGTTCCCTTGGAGCATTTGACTTCCATGCGCACTCGCGGAAGATTGATTTCTTTTATCACACTCTGATAAATGGTGACTCTACGTGGTTTTCGCTCTACTTCTTTTCCTTCTCTTGCAAGCTCATACAGCTTCTTTCCATTTACCTTTAATGCAGAATACATCGGCGGAATCTGGTCATATTCCCCTACAAAAGATAAGATAGCCTCTCTCACCATTTCTTCTGTCAAAGCTTCGGTACTGTGTTCTTCCAGAATCTGACCGGAAATGTCCTGCGTGTCAGTTACCTGTCCAAGAAGCAGGACAGCCTCATAGGTTTTATCCTTATCGGTCAGCATATCACAAAGCTTTGTGGCTTTCCCGAGACATACCGGCAGAACACCTTCTGCATCCGGGTCCAGTGTGCCCGTGTGTCCAATCTTTTTCTGCTTTAAGATTCCGCGCAGTTTTGCGACCACGTCATGTGAAGTGAATCCTTTTTCTTTATAAATATTTATCACGCCATGAATCATAGCTTTCGGATTCCTTTCTATTTTCCAAGCTGCTCCAGAGCGGCAGCTTTTACTTTCTCTAAAATTTCTGCAAAGGTTCCTCTCATACCAAATCCGGCAGCCCGCGCATGACCGCCACCGCCAAATGTCTGGCAAAGTCTGCTTACATCTACCGCCTCAGTAGAACGAAGGCTGACTTTATAGAACCCTTTTTCCAGTTCATACATAAACACTGCCAAATCTGCACCTTTTGTCAGTTTGAGCTGATTCACAATGCCGTCTAACTGTTTTGGCTGAACCTGATACTCAGCCATCTGCTCCAGATTCACATAAGAAGCAACGCCTCTGCCTTTCAGAAACTGAATGGCATTTACCAGTGCATAGCCCATTATCTGATTCTGGGCAAAGGTTTTCTCATCAAAAGTCTCTGTTATGATTTTCGTGAAAGGAATCCCTTTTCCCATCAAATCGGCAGCCGCACACATGGTAGACGGATGGGTGCATGAGTGACGGAATACTCCCGTATCGTGGACAATGCCCACATAGAGACATTCTGCGATTTCTTCGGAAATCTGGTCTGAACCAAGCAGATGATATACCAGTTCACATGTGGAGCTTGCTTCTGGCTCTATATAGTTTTCCGTTGCAAATGCCTGATTGCTTACATGATGGTCAATACAGAAGGATGTCTTTGCACGTTCAAAAAGAGGAGCCGAAAATCCAAGCCGCTGTGCATCTCCGCAATCCAGCAGAATAAACAGGTCATATACCTTATCTACCGGGATTTCATGAAGAATGTCTTCCGAACCCTTCAAAAAATGAAATACATCTGGAATAGATTCCAGATAAACATGAATCTGTTTATCTGGAAAATGTTTTTTTAGATATAAGTAAACTCCAAGGCAGGAACCCACGCAATCCCCATCTGGTCTGACATGGCCGCCGATGGCAATCGTTTCTGCCGATTTCACCATTTCTGTCAACATACTATTCTTCCTCGTCATCTTTAATATCCTTAGTTACCTCTGATATTTTCTTTGACATCATAACGCCATATTCAATGGACTGATCCAATACAAATTTGATTTCCGGAGTATTACGCATATTTAAGGTATGTGCAAGTTCTCTGCGGATATATCCCTCTGCGTTTTGCAGGCCTTTTACCGTGTTCTGCTGTGCTTCTTCATCACCAAGTACACTGATATAGGCTTTGCAGGTCTTTAAGTCCGGGGCAACTTCCACGGATACAACGGAAGTCATTGGTGCTACGCGGGGGTCTTTAATTCCCCCACGGATAATATTGCTTAATTCACGCTGCACTTCTGTGTTGACGCGTGTATTTTTAATACTGTTTTTTCTCATACTGATACTGCTCTCCATTTCACCTGTGGATGTAAACAGGAACATCTTGAAAATCCAAATTATCTTGGAATTTCAACCATCTTGAAGGCTTCTACCATATCGCCTTCCTTTACATCATTAAATCGTTCGAATACACATCCACATTCATATCCTGTTTTTGCTTCTTTTACGTCATCTTTGAAACGTTTCAGGGAAGCAAGTTTTCCGTCATAAATAACGATTCCATCACGGGTGATACGAACATTACTGTCTCGCTCAATGACACCATCCAGTACGTAAGAACCTGCGATGGTTCCAACACCAGATGCCTTGAATGTCTGACGTACTTCTGCATGACCGAGAATCTTCTCTTCGTACACTGGTTCCAGCATACCCTTCATGGCAGCCTGCACATCTTCAATTGCATTGTAAATAACACGGTACAGACGCATATCAACACCTTCGCGTTCTGCAGTTTCTTTTGCAGTTGCATCCGGGCGGACATTGAATCCGATAATAATCGCATTGGATGCTGCTGCAAGTGTAACGTCAGATTCGTTGATTGCACCTACACCACCGTGGATAATCTTTACAACAACCTCGTCGTTGGAAAGTTTTACCAGACTCTGTTTGATTGCTTCTACTGAACCTTGAACATCTGCTTTTACGATAATACCAAGTTCTTTCAGATTGCCTTCCTGAATCTGGTTAAACAAATCATCCAGAGACATTTTGGACTTGGTTTCTTCCAGCATTTTCACACGACCCTGTCTGATAAAGGTATCTGCAAAGCTGCGGGCTTCTTTTTCATTTCCACATCCGACAAATACTTCACCTGCATTTGGTACATCATTTAATCCAAGGATTTCTACCGGAGTAGATGGACCTGCTTCTTTTACACGGCGTCCCTTATCATCCATCATGGCACGTACTTTACCATAAGCAGAACCTGCTGCGATCGGGTCTCCCACACGAAGGGTTCCCTTCTGTACAAGTACAGTAGCAACTGGTCCTTTTCCCTTATCCAGTTCTGCCTCAATGACAAGACCTCTTGCGCGACGGTTTGGATTTGCCTTCAGCTCATCCATTTCTGCAGTCAGAAGAATCATTTCCATCAGTTCGTCGATACCTTCCCCTGTCTTAGCTGAAACAGGTACAAATATCGTGCTTCCGCCCCAGTCTTCTGCAACCAGTTCGTATTCTGTAAGTTCCTGTTTTACACGGTCTACATTTGCAGCCGGTTTATCAATTTTATTGACCGCTACGATGATATCGATTCCTGCGGCTTTTGCATGGTTGATGGCTTCTACTGTCTGTGGCATAACACCATCATCAGCAGCTACCACAAGGATTGCGATATCCGTAGAGCTTGCACCACGCATACGCATTGCGGTGAAGGCTTCATGTCCAGGTGTATCAAGGAAAGTAATCTTCTCTCCATTAACTTCTACTACAGAAGCACCGATATGCTGTGTGATTCCACCTGCTTCTCCTGCAATTACGTGTGTATTACGGATGGCATCCAGAAGAGAAGTTTTACCATGGTCAACGTGACCCATTACGCAGACTACTGGTGGACGTTTCTTCATTTTCTTTTCGTCTTCTTCATCCTCACGGAGAAGTTCTTCAATTACGTCTACCACTTCTTCTTTTTCGCAGAGCACCTCAAATTCCATTGCGATTTCTTCTGCTGTATCGAAATCTACTTCCTGATTGACAGTTACGATTTTGCCCTGCATAAAGAGTTTCTTTACAATGACAGATGGCTGGATCTTCATCTTATCTGCCAGTTCCTGAATGGTCAGCTTCTCAGGAATGGTAATCTGCTTAATCTGTTCTTCCACAACTTCTTTCTTTGGCTGTGGTTTTTCTAATTTTGGCTGAGGCACATTATTCTTGCCCTTCTTGCCCTTTGGCATGCCGTCTTCATTGGCATTGCTCTTGTTATAATCTTTCTTTTTGTTGCTGTGAGCATCCTTTGTTTTTGAACGGCTTGGTTTCTGCTCTGAAATAGCCGGAGCAGGGATGGCCGGACTGGATTTCTTTCGGTCATCTCTGCGGTTATCTCTGGAATCTCTGTCCTTGTCGAACTCTCTGTCCTTATCAAAGTCACGATTCTTATTAAAGCCACGGTTCTGACTGAAATCACGGTCTTTATTAAAGTCTCTGCCGCCGTCATTTCTACGGTTCTGGAAGCCTTCTCTTCTTCCGTCATTTCTACCATCGTTTGGACGGTTCTGGCGCTGTTCACCATTATTTCTGCCGCCATCGTTTCTGCGGTTCTGGAAGTTTTCTCTTCTTCCATCATTTCTGTTATCTCTATTATCTCTGTTATCCCTGCTATCATTTCTTCCATCAAAAGAACGCTGACGCTGCTCCCCATTCTGAGGGCGGCTGCCCTGCATGCGGTTTCCCTGCACGCGGTTATTCTGACGGAATTCACCACTGTGTTCAGTATTACGTTCCCCATTGCCCTGTGGACGGCCATTTTGAGAACGGCCGTTCTGACGCTGCTCGCCATTTCCCTGAGAGCGGCTGCCCTGCATGCGGTTTCCCTGCTGGCGGTTGCCTTGTTTTCCACCATTTTGTGTGTTCTGTGGACGGAATACCTGAACAATATTTTTCTTCTTTTCTTCCTTTGCAGGTGCTTCTTTTGCTGTGGTTTCTTTTGATACGTTTTCTTTTACCGGTCTTTCTTTTGCCGGAGCAGCTTTTACTTCTTTTATCTGTTCTTCGGAAAGAGTACTCATATGACTTGCAACTTCAATGCCTTTTTCTTTTAAAAGACCAAGCATTTCTTTGTTCGTCTTATTCATTTCTTTCGCCAGTTCATATACTCTTAATTTTGACATTAATAACTACCTCCCTATGCAATTCGTGTTTTCTTCTGCGTCCAAATGTTTCCTGATTCCGTCTGCAAATCCTGTGTCTGTGACAGCAAGTGTTGCCCGGAACTCTTTTCCCATTGCATGCCCCAAGGTATCTTTATCTCCATAAAAATAAATTGGCACTTTATAAAAGTCACACATGTTTTGAAATTTCTTTTTCGTGTTATCTGATGCATCTGCTGCTACGATAACCAGCTGGGCAGTTCCATCCTTCACTGCATTCTCCGTCTGGAACTCTCCGCTCTTTGTCTTTCCGGCTTTGGTAGCCAGACCAACCATTGACAATGCTCTATTCAACATCAAGTTCATCCAGCTCCTTTTCCAGTTTTTCATATACTTCTTTCGGAATTGACTGTTTGAAAGAACGTTCTAAACCTTTGCTCTGAATCGCCTTCTGCAGACAATCTTTTGAAAAACAAAGATATGCGCCTCTGCCGTTCTTTCTTCCTGTCGCATCCAGTACAAATTCATTCTCTGCGGTTTTCAAAACACGAAGCAGCTCTTTTTTATTTTTCATCTGCTGGCATCCTACACACTTACGCATAGGAATTTTCTTTGTAATACTCAAACAATCACTCCTATTTATTCTTCATATAAGTCTAAATCTAAATCAGTATCTGCATAGTCTTCTGAGAAATCTTCTGCATAATTTTCCTGGTATTCTTCTGTCTCATTTCCCATATCCATGTAATTTGCAGGAAGTTCACCTGATTCGATTGCCTGCGTTTCACTCTTGATGTCAATCTTATATCCGGTCAGACGGGCTGCAAGTCTTGCATTCTGTCCTTCTTTACCGATTGCAAGGGATAACTGATAATCAGGAACAATTACGCTTGCTGTCTTTTCATCCGGGTCAGCCATGACAGAAATTACTTTTGCAGGACTGAGTGCATTTTCAATCAAAAGAGCAGGGTTTTCATTCCAGTTGATAATGTCAATCTTTTCTCCACGGAGTTCTTTTACGATTGCATTGACTCTCGCGCCATTCATACCAACGCATGCGCCTACCGGGTCAACATCCGGGTCATTGGACCATACTGCAATCTTTGTACGGGAACCGGCTTCTCTTGCAATGCTCTTAATCTCTACGATACCGTCTTTTACTTCTGTAACTTCAGCTTCAAACAAGCGTTTTACCAGTTCTGGATGTGTTCTGGAAACCAAAATCTTTGGTCCCTTTGTTGTATTCTTTACTTCTACAACGTATAATTTGATACGTTCTGTCGGCTCAAATACTTCACCCTTTACCTGTTCATTTTCTGTAAGCATTGCATCTGCTTTTCCAAGGTTGATACTGATATTCTTTCCAACGTAACGCTGTACCACACCTGTTACAATGTCTTTTTCTTTTTCGAAATACTGATCATATACTACCTTACGTTCTTCTTCACGAATTTTCTGGAGGATCAGGTTCTTTGCATTCTGTGTTGCAATTCGTCCAAAGGATTTGGATTCAACCGGAATCTGAACAGTATCACCGATTTCATTTGCAGGATTCATCATCTTTGCATTGGTAAGGCTGATTTCTTCTACCGGGTCTTCTACTGTCTCTACTACTTTCTTTTCCTGGATCAGTTTGTAGTCGCAGTTTTCACGGTCCATGATCACCTTAATATTATCTGCTTTTCCAAAATGATTCTTACATGCGTTAATTAATGAATTTTCAATTGCATCAAGCAAGGTTTCCTTGCTGATGTCTTTTTCTTCTTCCAGAATATTGAGCGCTTCTAATAATTCCGTATTCATTTTTCTGTTTCCTCCTGTCTTTTAAAAATCAAATGCTAAACGAACAAGTGCAATTTCACTTCTGTCGAACTGCTTCGTTTCTCCATCTTCATACTCAATGGTAATGGTATCTTTATCATACTCCTTCAGGATTCCGATAAATTCTTTTTGTCTGTCGATTGCCCGGTATGTCCGAATCTCAATTTCCTCTCCGATACTTCTTGCAAAATCTTTTTCTTTCTTTAATGGTCTGCCAAGCCCCGGTGAGCTTACTTCCAGAATGTAGGCATCTTCGATAAAATCCTGTGCATCCAGAATGTCAGAAAGTTCTCTGCTGACTGTCTCGCAGTCGTTGATCATAATACCACCCGGCTTATCAATGTAGGCACGGAGATACCAGCTGCTTCCTTCTTTTACATATTCTACATCCCAAAGTTCGAAACCATACTTCTCCATAATCGGAAGCAGAATGGCTTCTGTTTTCTGTTCGTATACTTCTTTTTTTGACAATACGCTTCCTCCATTTCACATATCGGGCTATGCAGTTCTTTGTTATTTTCAACACTTGCATTTAATCTATAAAAAAGAGTGAACTTTCGTTCACTCTTTGCCCAAAACTTTATGCTACCATATAATATTATAGCACTATTTTCAGTAAAATCAAGTCTTTTTATCATTATTTCGGCCTGTTTTCCATCTTATTTCCGCATTTTTGTTCCTATGCCATCCCGTTTTGCAAGCTTTAACCGGTTCAGCGTGATTTCTTTCTCATGGAACATCACCTTCTGCTCTGTTCCTTCTTCAAACAGGTGGACTTCTTCGATGAGATCATCCTTCTGAAGCTTCATTCCGCGCACACCGACTGCCCCTTTTTTCTTTTCTGGAACATCCTCTGCTGAAATACGCAGTAAATATTCGCGTTCTGTCATAAATACAATATTCTGGTTAGGAGTCAGGATACGGATTGCTGCAATCTTATCACCTTCCTGCAGTTTGGATGCCACAATCGTACGTTTTCCAGCCTGAAATTCAGAACCGTCTACTACTTTTATCATGCCCTGTTTTGTTACAAATAAGAATTTTCCAAAATAGAGCTGACGTTCATCACAAAGATAAATGATTTCTTCCTTGGTGCTGTCATAATTGGTTACGTTGTCAATCGGCTGCCCCTTGTCACGGAACTTACCGTATGGAATATCCTGCACTTTCGCCTGATGCATGTTTCCATCTGCCGTGAAAATACAGATTTTTCCGGTATTCATGCAGGACAGGGTGTATTTGTTTTCCTTATCTGCCGCTTCCCTGTTACGCTCGTAAACCGACATATCTACCGTTTTGGCATATCCAAAACGGTCCATGAGCAGCATGACTTCCTGTTCTTCTATCTTCTTTTCTTCAAAGACAGCTTCCTCTGCATTTTCTATCTGGGTACGGCGTTTGATACCGTATTCTTTCTTAAAGGCATCCAGTTCCGATGTAATGACATTTGCCATAGAATCATAGTTATCCAATATATCTTCGTAACGGAGAATATTGGCAACGGTCTGTTCATGTTCTTTCATTAAAGCTTCGATTTCCAGACCAATCAGCTTATATAAACGCATTTCCAGAATTGCAGTTGCCTGTCTCTCTGTAAAACGCAGCATAGCTGCCATTTTCTTGGAAATATTGGATTTAAAGGTAATGTTTTCCGTGCTCCCCTGAGTCAGACAAGCCCTGGCATCTTTTACTGAGCGGCTTCCACGCAGGATTTCGATGATTAAGTCGATGACATCACACGCCTTGATCAGACCTTCCTGCACTTCTCTCTTTTCCCGTTCTTTTTGAAGCAGGGTTTTGTATTTCCTTGTTGCAAGCTCAAACTGGAAATCTACGTGATATTCAATTATCTTCTTCAGATTCAGAATTTCCGGCCGTCCATCCGCTACTGCCAGCATATTGACACCAAAGGTATCTTCCAGCTTGGTTTTCTTGTAAAGCATGTTGATCAGATTGTCTACATCGGTATCTTTCTTTACTTCGATCACAATGCGGATTCCTTCTTTTGAGGACTGATTGGAAATATCTACGATATCACTGGTCTTTTTTGTCTCCACCAGACTGCATACATCATTTAGAAATTTTCCGATGCCGGCTCCGATCATGGTATATGGGATCTCCGAAATGATAATTTTCTTTCGTCCGCCTTTTTGTTCTTCTACTTCTACCTTGCCACGGATCTTGATTTTTCCGGTTCCGTTTTCATAAATATTAAGCAGTTCATCCTGATTAACCACAATACCGCCAGTCGGGAAATCCGGTCCTTTGATGTATTTCATTAACTGTTTGGTGGTAATGTCATTATTCTTCATGTAGGCTTTGACTGCATCTACCAGTTCGCCCAGGTTATGTGTAGGAATACTGGTTGCCATGCCGACAGCAATTCCCTCTGCCCCGTTCAGCAGCAGATTCGGCACTCTTACCGGGAGTACCTTCGGCTCTTTTTCTGTCTCATCGAAGTTGGGAACAAAGTCTACGATATCCTTGTCCATATCTGCCAGAAAGGCTTCCTGGGTAATCCTGGCAAGGCGGGCTTCCGTGTATCGCATAGCTGCCGCCCCATCCCCTTCAATGGAACCGAAGTTTCCATGTCCGTCTACAAGAACCATTCCCTTTTTGAAATCCTGCGCCATCACCACAAGGGCATCATAAATGGAACTGTCTCCATGAGGATGGTATTTACCCATGGTATCCCCTACAATACGGGCACATTTTCGGTACGGACGGTCATAGCGGATTCCAAGCTCATGCATATCATATAACGTTCTTCTCTGTACCGGCTTTAAGCCGTCTCTTACATCTGGAATAGCACGGGAGATAATAACACTCATGGCATAATCAATATAAGATTTTTTCATTAATTCCGAATACTCGGTCCGGATAATCTGTGATTCTTCCATCTTTGCTTCCTCCTATACATCCAGTTCCGCTTCTGTGGCGTTTTCATAAATAAATGCACGGCGCGGCGGTACTTCTGTTCCCATAAGCATTTCGGTTACGCTGGATGCCATACGGGCGTCTTCTATTTCAATCCGTTTTAATTTCCGTGTCTCTGGATTTAACGTTGTCTCCCAGAGCTGCTGTGCATCCATTTCTCCAAGACCTTTGTATCTCTGTAAGGTAAATGCACCATCATGGGTCTTACGATAGATTTCCAGTGCTTTATCGTCATACAGATATTCTTCTTCCCCTTTTTTCGGCATAGCCTTATAAAGAGGCGGCATAGCCACATAGACATGTCCCTCAAAAATCAGTTCTGGCATGAAACGGTAGAACAAAGTCAGCAGCAAGGTGGAAATATGTGCACCGTCCACGTCGGCATCTGCCATAATGATAATCTTGTCATAACGGAGCTTTGTAATATCAAAATCATTGCCATACCCTTCGGAAAATCCGCAGCCAAACGCATTGATCATGGTCTTAATCTCTGCATTTGCCAGTACCTTGTCAATACTTGCCTTCTCTACGTTCAGGATTTTACCACGAATCGGAAGAATGGCCTGATACATACGGTCACGGGCAGTCTTTGCAGATCCACCTGCCGAATCTCCCTCCACGATAAAGATTTCACACTTTGCCGCATCCCTGCTTTCGCAGTTTGCCAGCTTTCCATTACTGTCGAAAGAATATTTCTGCTTTGTCAGCAGATTGGTTTTGGCACGTTCCTCTGTCTTTCGTATTTTTGCTGCCTTTTCCGCGCAGGATAATACCTTTTTCAAGGTTTCCAGATTACGGTCGAAGAAACGGGTAACTTCATCGCTTGTCACTTTTCCGGTTGCTTTTGCCGCATCCTGATTGTCCAGTTTGGTCTTGGTCTGCCCTTCGAATCGCGGATCCGGGTGCTTAATGGATACAATAGCGGTCATTCCATTACGCACATCTGCTCCGGTGAAATTCGCATCCTTTTCCTTTAAAATACCAAGCTCCCTTGCATACTGATTCATCAGCGTGGTAAAGGTGGTCTTAAATCCGGTCAGATGGGTTCCGCCCTCTGCATTGTAAATATTATTACAGAATCCTAGTACATTCTCGTGGAACTCATTCACATACTGAAAAGCAACCTCCACTTCAATTCCGTCTGCCTCTCCTTTAAAAAATACCGGCTCATGAATGGTTTCCTTGCTGTGGTTCAATTCTTTAATAAATCCAAGGATTCCATCCGGTTCATGGTATGTGATCTGTTCTTCCGGACTTTTTCGTTTATCGGTAAAAATAATAGTCAGTTTCGGGTTTAAGTAAGCAGTCTCATGGAGACGGCTCTTTATCTCGTCTTCCCGGAATCTGGTCTTCTCAAAAATCGTCGGGTCCGGCAGAAAATTCACTTTCGTTCCAGTTTTTTTCGTCTTTCCAATCACTGGAAGAAGTCCATCTACCAGTTCAATGACCGGTTTTCCCTGTTCGTAACGGTCATGATGAATGGCTCCATCCCTGCTGATCTGTACATCCATATAAGTAGAAAGTGCATTTACTACCGAAGAACCTACTCCGTGCAGACCACCACTGGTCTTATATGCAGAATCATCGAACTTACCACCTGCATGAAGCGTGGTATACACAATCCGCGCTGCAGATATTCCCTTTGCATGTCTGCCAACCGGAACACCTCGTCCGTTATCCTCCACCGTAGCGGACCCGTCTTTTTCTAGTGTCACCTGAATGAGATCGCAGGCTCCTGCCAGATGTTCATCAACTGCGTTGTCTACAATTTCGTATACGAGATGATTCAGTCCTTTTGTACTGACACTTCCGATATACATTCCGGGACGTTTCCGCACCGCTTCCAGACCTTCCAGTATGGAAATACTGTCTGCATCATATGTAGATTGCTTTGCCATATTCTTTCTACCTCTTTCGCCTATTATCTACTGAATTTTAGCTTAATTTCCTTTTATTGTCAATAGTTACCACCAGAAGATTCGAACATATGTTTTTTCTATTCTGTTTTTTTGATCAATACATCATTTAAGATATCTGCCAGTGGTTCCATTGCATTTTTCATCTCCTCCACCGTATTTGTCTGGGCGCCCGCCTCGATCAACAGCATTTTCGGTGCCAGGTCCATGTTGTATTTATAACCTTTTAAATAATTCCGTCTGGTAAATCCAGGATATTTCTTTTCCGCGTCAATTTTCATCTGCAAGGAAAATGCCAGATTATCCTGAATGTAAGGATTTAACATAGCGGACAAATCTCCATTGGTACGTGTCCTGCATAACCCGTTAAAAAACATAATCTGTGCGGTAGGTTTCCCGTTTATCTCTGTAGCCAGATGGGTGGTTTCTTTCACGCCATCCCTATGTAAATCAATGACAACCTCAATACTTGGATTTTCGTTCAAAATCTGCCGTATATTCGGCTGTGCCTGCTCATAGGCCTCGCTTCTGTCTAGTTTTCCATTGATCAAATCGTAAACTCCTTCATGGTGTAAGGTGGAAATGCCATATTTTTCGTTTAATATATCGGTTAAATACCTTCCGATTCCCACGATACTGGTCTCGACTGTGCCATCGGAATCCGCAAAGCTTTCCTGCGAATGGGTATGGAAAATCAGAATTTTCGGTCCGTCCGACGCTATGTCAATGGTAAGATCTTCGGTCAGCATCTGCTCTGCGTTCAAATCCCCTTCTTCTAAATAGGTCACACTGTCTACCGTATAGAAATTACTTACCAGATAATCAAAATCTTTCAGTTTGTCGAGTGAAAGATTCTCATTTTCAACTGTCGTCTGTACCGTCTCAGCACTGGTGTCCTGACCAATGAGATTACCATCGCTGTCAACTGCGGTTTCATCTGCCGCCTCCTGCCTGAGCAATAACTCATAAGTTTCTTCATCTTCCGACGCATTTTCTTCCTTTTGCATTTGTACCACATAGTTTCCCAGAGGAACCATATTCATAACTTGTCTTGCAAGATATGCCTGTAAATCCACCTGCTGATTCTTCTGGGAAAATGTGATATTTGGAAAATACCAGTTTTCCGCTGCATCTTGTGCCTGTTGGAAGGAAATAAATTTTCCTGCCGCCTGCAGCGTGATTCCATTATTTTTCAATAAATATACACCGATGGCGCAGACAAATCCGGTTGTTATCAGCCACTTTTTTTGCCATTTATTCATTTTTTCCTCTTTACCTGCTCATAATATTGTGTGCACTCACACTTCCTATTTTCCAGTTTATTCCATTCATGAATCATTCATGTATTTTTCCGGCAAAGAGTCTGTTGAGTCCTTCGGAAATGGTATAGCTGATTCGTTTTACCGTTTCGTCAATATCCTTTGGTGTTACGAAAAATCCATTCAGGCAGGGATGAATCAAATCTTTAATCAGCTCATATTTTTCCTGCATACTGTATCCCTGCATGACAACACCTACACCGCGCAGCCGCTCAGAATGTTCCAGTTCCTGCAGAAAATTTTCCATTGCATCATTTACAATGGTAGCCGCATCAATCACGGTTGGAACACCAAGGGCAATGACCGGAACACCAAGTGTTTCTCTGGAAATGGTATTTCTGTGATTTCCAACCCCTGAGCCCGGATGGATTCCGGTATCTGCAATCTGGATGGTCCGGTTTAACCGTTTGGCACTTCGCGCGGCCAGAGCATCGATTACAATCACGATATCCGGCTTCGTCTCTGAGACGACACCTCGTATAATTTCCAGAGATTCCATTCCCGTCTGTCCCATCACACCGGGAACAATGGCACTGACACATTCCGAATCCTCCATGGCATACTTTCCATATTCTAAAATAATATGACGGGTCACCATCAGATTATCCACTACGTAAGGTCCCAATGCATCCGGAGTCACCTGACGGTTTCCAAGTCCCACAACAAGGATATTCTGTGGGCATACATTGTCCGGAATCATCTGCTGAAGGAATTCTGCAATTTCATCAGATATTTCACTGTGAAATTCTTCGTCATCTATTGCCATGGCAGGTGCTTCAATAGTAATATAAGTCCCAACCGGCTTTCCCATGGTCCTGGCACCGTTTTCTGTTTCTATTTTCACCGTGGTAATCCGGATTTCTTTTTCTTCATCATAAGTTTCCTTGACAATCACGCCGGAGATTTCTACGTGGTCTGTATCGAATCGTTCCTTCTGCTCCAAGGCTAAATCTGTACGAATATTGTATTTCTCAACCATAATTTCTCCCCATTTATTTTGTTGACATTTTATAGCCTTATTTTTCTCAAAAAAACACAAAATATTTATTGACAAGATGTATTTCTTAGAATAAAATATATGAGTATGTACGTCAGGGGTTCCGTGTCACGTTCTGACGAACACCACGAGAAAAAATTTGGAGGTATGGAATAATGGCTAATATTAAATCTGCTAAGAAAAGAATTTTAGTAATTGAAACAAAGACAGCTAGAAATAAAGCAATCAAATCTAAGGTTAAAACTTATGTAAAGAAAGTGGAAACAGCTGTTGCACGTAAAGATGCTGAAGCTGCAAAGGCTGCTTTAAAAGAAGCAATCTCTGTAATCAACAAAGCTGGAAGCAAGGGTGTATACCACAAGAATACTTGCGCTAGAAAGATCTCTCGTTTAACAAAAGCTGTTAACGAACTTGCTTAATCTTTAAGCTGAATTATTTATATATGCATATATAAAGAGGCAACCATACCGTCAGTGGTTGCCTTTTTTGTATTTCTATTTCTACAGTTTCGAATATCCAAAGCTGTTTACGATAGCTTCTATCCGCTTTCTTTCTTTACACATTGGGCAGGCTTCCGGTGGATATGCACGATAATCCGGCAAATCTGCACTGGTAAAGATAGTATTGATTTCCATACCGTTTATCTTATTAATGGAACTGAAGATAGAGCAAATTCCGCAGACAGTTCCACCATAATACAGTACCGTATCAATTGCTTTTTTAACAGATTTTCCCGTTGTAATCGATGCTGCCAATAACAAAACCTGTTGATTGCGAATCATTCTCTGCTTATTATCCCGGAAAATCATCTGACCACTGGAAAGATATTCCGGTGTAACAATCGAAATATTATTTCCCTTGCTCAGGGAAAGCATGTTCATATCCGAGAGTTGTTCTGCCATGAAAGTTCCAATGGATCCGGTATCCTCCAGACATACAATGGTATCAACGGAAGTGGCGGTTACATAGAAACTTGCAAGCACTTTCGCAGTTTCACGGGCATTGTTATGCCTTACTTTGACAGTTGACATATCAATATATGTATTAATATGGGAGTTACTTGTAGCAAAATGTCCTTTTAAAATCTTAATTCTCGCTTTCGGGTTCTTCTTGGAACGCAAATCTTCTAATCTGTCATCCATAGCAATCCTCCTCAAATATTCTTTTATTACACGCACAAACCAATCCGCAGGCATCACTGTTTTGAAACTTTGCCCCTGCCATCTTGTTTATTATTATAACATAGGCAGTTAAAAAAATGAACCAGTACTGTTCATACCGGTTCATTTTTTTCGTACGTTTTATTTACATGTAAATCATTTTTAAGGATTAGTTGTTGATTAATTTATCTTCGCCATTCCAGCTGTAAAGTTTTCTGATTTCTTCTCCAACTACTTCTGATGGATGTTCAGCAGCTTTCTTTCTCATAGCTTTGAAGTGTACCTGACGTCCTGCTGGTGACATATCAAGAAGGAATTCTTTTGCAAATGTACCATCCTGGATATCAGAAAGGATTTTCTTCATTGTCTTCTTTGTTTCTTCTGTAACAATCTTAGGTCCTGTAATGTAATCACCGTATTCTGCTGTATTAGAGATAGAGTATCTCATTCCTGCGAAACCACTCTGATAAATCAGGTCTACGATTAATTTCATTTCATGGATACATTCGAAGTAAGCATTTCTTGGGTCATATCCTGCTTCAACCAATGTTTCGAAACCAGCCTGCATAAGTGCGCAAACACCGCCACAAAGCACAGCCTGTTCTCCAAAGAGGTCTGTTTCTGTTTCGACTCTGTATGTAGTTTCAAGAAGTCCTGCTCTTGCTCCACCGATTGCAAGACCATAAGCAAGTGCTCTGTCCCAGGCTTTTCCTGTATAATCCTGTTCAACAGCGATAAGGCAAGGTGTTCCTTTTCCAGCCTGATATTCACTTCTTACTGTATGTCCTGGTGCTTTTGGAGCAATCATGGTTACGTCAACATTAGCCGGAGGTGTGATACATCCGAAATGAATGTTAAATCCATGAGCAAACATTAACATATTGCCTTCTTCAAGGTTTGGCTCGATATCGTTCTTGTACATGTCTGCCTGTAATTCATCGTTGATAAGAACCATAATAATGTCTGCCTGTTTTGCAGCTTCTGCAGCAGTGTAAACCTGAAATCCCTGTTCTTCTGCTTTCTTCCATGATTTGCTTCCTTCATAGAGTCCGATGATAACATCACATCCAGATTCTTTTAAGTTAAGGGCATGTGCATGTCCCTGGCTTCCGTATCCGATAATAGCGATTTTCTGTCCTTCTAATGCTGCTAAATTACAATCTTCCTGATAATAAATTTTTGCCATTGTTACTGACCTCCTGAAATTATGTTCTTTCTATTCGAGTTAAAGGCTTTCTGCCCCTAGCTTTCTGTTTTTCTCTGTTCCAACATACACCACGTCGTCCACACCTCTGGTAAGACCGGTAAGTCCCGTTCTTGCAAGTTCCAGAATCTCGTATCCGTCAAGCAGTGATAAGAATGCTTCCAGTTTGGATTCGGTACCTGTAAGTTCGATGATCAGACAATCTTTCTCCACATTGACAACTTTAGCACGGAAGATATCTGCTACCGATACAACTTCCGCTCTTTCCGATGCACCTACGCGAAGCTTAATCATCATCAACTCTCTGAATACAGAATTGCCATCGTTCAGGAACTTGATGTCAATGACATCTTCCATCTTGCGGACCTGCTTTTCAATCTGTTCCAGAATCTGTTCATCTCCGCTTGCCACGATTGTGATACGCGTGTATCTTGTGTCTGCTGTCGTTCCTGCCGTAATACTCTCGATATTATAACCGCGACGGCTGAATAATCCTGACATTCTGCTGAGCAGACCCGGATTATTATGTACTAAAATAGAATATGCCTGTTTTCTCATACGTTTAACCTCCAAAAACAGAGCGCGTTCTGTTTTTTATTATTTTAGCAACAGGACACGCATTTGTCAAGTAACTATTTTGACGAAATATTATCTTTTTATTTTGCCTGAATATAGCCCTTTGCAGTCAGTGTTTCTGCACAGAGTACTGCTCCGCCTGCAGCGCCGCGGACGGTATTATGGGAAAGACCGATGAATTTATAATCATAAATACTGTCTTCTCTCAGACGTCCAACTGAGATTCCCATTCCATTTTCATAGTCTACATCCAGTTTAACCTGTGGACGGTTATCTTCTTCCATATACTGGATAAACTGCTTTGGTGCACTTGGAAGCTCCAGTTCCTGTGGAAGCCCACGGAAGTTCACTAATTTTTCGATTAATTGTTCTTTTGTAGGTTTTTTTGCAAATTTCACAAATACAGCAGCAGTATGTCCATTTAATACAGGTACACGGATACACTGGGTTGTAATCTTAGGTCCTTCTGCTTTTACAATCTTATCTCCTTCAATTTTACCCCAGATACGAAGCGGTTCCTGTTCGCTCTTCTCTTCTTCTCCGCCAATATAAGGAATGATATTTTCTACCATTTCCGGCCAGTCCTTGAATGTTTTTCCTGCCCCTGAAATTGCCTGATAAGTAGTAGCAACAACTTCAGTAGGTTCAAATTCCATCCATGCAGACAGTACCGGTGCATAACTCTGAATAGAGCAGTTTGGTTTTACTGCAACAAAGCCTCTCTTTGTTCCAAGACGTTTTCTCTGGGATTCAATGATTGCAAAATGTTCCGGGTTGATTTCCGGAATTACCATCGGCACATCCGGTGTCCATCTGTGGGCACTGTTGTTGGACACTACCGGAGTTTCTGTTTTTGCGTATGCTTCTTCGATGGCACGGATTTCATCTTTCGTCATATCCACTGCGCTGAATACAAAATCAACCGTAGCAGCAACTTTTTCTACTTCATTTACATTATGTACAATTAACTTTTTCACTGCTTCCGGCATTGGTGTATCCATTTTCCATCTGTCACCAATGGCTTCTTCATATGTCTTTCCTGCAGAACGTTCGCTTGCAGCTACTGTGACAACTTCATACCATGGATGGTTCTCAAGAAGTGCGATAAAACGCTGTCCAACCATTCCTGTTGCCCCTAAGATTCCTACTCTTAGTTTCTTTTCCATTTCAGGTCCCCCATTCTTTTGTGGTATTATTAAAATCTTATTTATTTTCTTCTAAATATTTTTCATAAATTCCGATGACTTCTTTCATCATATCCGGTCCCGGTGCGCCAATCGTCATACGCTTATTGACACAAGTTTCCATACTGATTGCATCGTAAATATCTTCGCCAAATACCGGTGAAATTGCCTGATATTCTTCCAGACTCATATCATCCAGTGCAATTCCTTTATCCAGACAGTAAAGTACAAGTCTGCCTACAATTCCGTGTGCATCTCTGAATGGTACGTTATGATTTACAAGATAATCGGCTGCGTCTGTCGCATTGGTAAATCCGTGACGGGCGCTTTCCAGCATTTTATCTGTACGGAATTTCATAGTAGCAAGCATACCTGTAAAGAGTGCCAGACATCCCTTTGCAGTATCAATAGCATCAAATACCAGTTCCTTATCTTCCTGCATATCTTTGTTGTATGCCAGCGGAATTCCCTTCATCGTCGTAAGCATAGACATAAGCGCTCCATATACACGGCCGGTCTTTCCACGAACCAGTTCTGCTATATCCGGGTTCTTCTTCTGCGGCATGATACTGCTTCCGGTACTGTAACTGTCATCAATTTCCACGAACTGATATTCATTGGAATTCCAGATAATGACTTCTTCCGAGAAACGACTTAAATGCATCATAATCGTAGAAAGCGCACTTAAAAGTTCAATCAGATAGTCTCGGTCAGATACGGAATCCATACTGTTTAATGTTGGTCCGTCAAAGCCTAATAATTCCGCTGTATAATTTCTGTCCAGTGGATAGGTTGTTCCCGCAAGAGCCCCGGAGCCAAGCGGACAGGTATTCATACGTTTGTAAATGTCCTGAAGTCTTGATAAATCACGTTTGAACATTTCGAAATAAGCTCCCATGTGGTGAGCCAGTGTAATCGGTTGTGCCTTCTGCAGATGGGTAAATCCTGGCATAATGGTTTCCGTATGCTCTTTCATAATAGAAAGCAGCTCTTTTAACATTCCTTTTACCAGTTCCTGAAGTGCCAGAATTTCGCCTCTGGTATACAGCTTCATATCTAAGGCTACCTGATCATTACGGCTTCTTCCTGTATGAAGCTTCTTTCCTGCATCACCAATACGGTCAATTAAATTCGCCTCCACAAAGCTGTGAATGTCTTCATATTTATCAGTAATTTCCAATGTACCATTCTTCACATCATTTAAAATGCTTTCCAGACCGGAAAGAATGGCTTCTTTTTCTTCTTCATTAATGATTCCCTGTTTGCAGAGCATTTTTACATGTGCCATGCTTCCCTGGATATCCTGTTCATAAAATCTCTGATCAAAGGAAATGGATGCATTAAAATTATACACCAGTTTATCTGTTTCCTTTGTGAATCGTCCACCCCATAACTGTGCCATCTGATTGTCCTCTTTTCTCATTTATTCTTACGATTCATATATTTTCATATATTTTTACAATATGATACCGGCGACAAAAGCCCCTAATAATGAATATGTGCGTAATACTTCTGTGCTTTAGTGTAGCACAGAAATGTTGACTCTGTAAAGTTTTTATAAGTCAACTTCCTGTTTATTTTGTTTTTGCCTTTCACGCTCCAGTTTCGAATAAACACACCCACAATAATCCTGACGGTACAGACCGTATTCTCTGGAAAGCTCGGTAGAACGTTTATATCCGTTTTTCTTTTTAAAATCCGAGCACAGATAATGAAGTCCATATTCTTCTGCCAGACGTTCTCCGATTTCATTGAGTTTCTGTGCATTTTTCAGTGGACTGATGCTTAAAGTCGTTGTAAAATAATCATATTCTCCCGCCTTTGCCAGCTTCGCTGTTTCCCGAAGCCGCAGTTCATAACATTTAAAACAGCGTTCACCACCCTCTGGCACTTGTTCCAGTCCCTTAGCCATCTCGTAAAATTTTTCACTGTCATAATTTCCCGCAATCAACTTGATTTCGTGCTTTGCCGGAAGTTTCTGAATCAGCATATCCTGTTCCTGAATCCGTTTTGTAAATTCCTCTTTCGGGAAAATATTCGGATTATAATAAAATACCGTAATTGAAAAATAATCGGACAGATATTCCAGCACATAACTGCTACAGGGTGCACAGCAGCTATGAAGTAAAAGGGTCGGTACACTGCCTGTTTTCTCTAGCTGCATAAGCTTTATGTCCAATTCTTTTTGATAATTTCGAATCAAAAACTCACCTCTTCTTTTCTTTCTGCATGTAATTATAGTAAATTTTGTCCGAAATAACAACTGGCTTTCCCGCACTACCACTGCTTTATTTTCATAAGATAATAGCAAATTATGATTCATGTTATCTGTTGGAGGACTCCTGTGGATTCTATATTAGAAGTAAAAAATATTGATTTTTCCTACCACACCAAAGAGGGTGAAACGCTTGCCTTAACCAAAGTTTCCTTCGCAGTAAAAGAGGGCGAATTCATTGCCATTGTAGGTCCTTCCGGCTGTGGAAAATCAACCCTGCTTCATTTGATTGCCGGTCTGTTAAAACCGGAAGCAGGGATTATCACATATCGTGGCAATATGATTCCCGGTGGCAGTGCAAACCTTGGATACATGCTGCAAAGAGATGAATTACTGGAATGGCGCAGTATTTATGCAAATATTATACTCGGTCTTGAGATTCAGCATAAAATGAATTCCGAAAACAAAGCAAGGGTCTGGCATTTTCTTTCTACTTATGGTCTGAAATCTTTTGCATATTCCCGTCCATCTGAACTTTCAGGTGGTATGCGGCAGCGTGCCGCACTGATTCGTACTTTAGTTCTGAATCCGGATATTCTGCTTTTGGATGAACCTTTTTCTGCACTGGATTACCAGACACGTCTGACCGTCAGTGATGATATCGGAAAAATTATCCGTAACGAAAAGAAATCTGCCCTTCTTGTGACCCATGATTTATCGGAAGCTATTAGTCTGGCTGACCGGGTTCTGATTCTGAGTGAACGTCCTGCCACTGTACAGCAGACCGTTCGGATTACCTTTTCCCAACCGGATTTAACTCCCCTGGAACGCCGGAATGCACCTGAATTTAAAACCTATTTCAATCTGATTTGGAAGGAGCTGAATCATAGTGAATAGCTATTCTGTAAATCAACTGGCTTACCTCCGGAAATGTAAACATCATAAAATATTTGTTCGTGTCTGCCGCTTTCTGCTTCTGATTGGCTTTTTAATCTTTTGGGAATGCTCTGCCAATGCTGGAATCGTAGATTCCTTTATTTTCAGCAGTCCTTCACGCATTATGCGCTGTTTTTGGCAAATGGTACTAGACAGAAGTATTTTTCTTCATGTGGGAGTCACCCTTTATGAGACACTGGTAAGCTTTCTTTTGGTTATTTTTTTCAGTATTTTTGTAGCTGTTTTGTTATGGATGTGTACCTCTCTCTCAGAAATACTGGATCCTTACCTTGTTGTACTGAACAGTCTTCCGAAATCTGCACTAGCTCCTCTTCTTATTGTATGGTTTGGTGCAACTAAAACTACCATCATTATTGCCGGTATGTCCGTGGCAATTTTCGGAAGTATTCTGACTCTATATACCTGTTTTAAAAATGTGGATGAAGAAAAATTCACCCTGATCTACACCTTACAGGGCACCAAATTTCATGTACTTACGAAAGTGATTCTGCCCGGAAATATTCCTGCAATCATCAGTACCATGAAAGTCAATATCGGATTATGTCTTGTTGGAGTTGTGATTGGTGAATTTATCGGCGGACGGGAGGGATTGGGATACCTGATCATCTATGGCAGTCAGGTTTTCAAACTTGACTGGCTGCTGATGTCCATCTGTATCCTGTGTATCATCGCCATGGGACTTTATGGGATGATTGGTGCAATAGAAAAACTTTATTTAAAGAAAAAATAGTACCCGGAACCGTAAAAAACCGTTAAAGAGTGATATCTTTGACGGTTTTATCTACATAGTTTGTTTATGAAATTACATATATTTTTCCAGTTCCAAGCCACTTTCCAGAAATGCCCGGTATGCGCGGTAGGTTTCATAGATATCTGCTTTGCTTGCAAGTTCATATGGTGCATGCATACTCAACAGCACTACCCCGCAGTCTACAACTTCCATTCCATATGCGGCGGCAAACGGTGCAATTGTCCCACCGCCTCCAAAATCAATTTTCCCGTATTCGCCGGTCTGCCAGTATACTCCGGCATCGTCGAACAGTTTGCGAATCAGTGCCAGATATTCTGCACTGGCATCATTACATCCTTTTTTACCCATATGCCCGGCGTATTTAATAAGTGCAGGACCACGTCCAAGTCTGGCTGTATTTGCAGGTTCAAATGCTTCGGGATAACTGGAATCATAAGCAATTCCAACATCTGCGGAAAGCATTTTTGAGTGTTCCAGTGCAAGACGAAGTGTCATAGCATCCGTATCCTCTGTAAGTGCCGCAATTTTGGAAATCAGATTCTCCATGTAACGGGAATCCATACCACATCCGCCCGGATTGCCGACTTCTTCTTTATCTACAAATAAAACACCTCCGGTAAACGGATGTTTCTCAGCGTGTAATATTCCCATAAGTGCAGTATAGCTGCAAACACGGTCATCGTGACCGTAGGAGGCAATCATACTTCGGTCGAATCCCACATCACGGGCCTTCCCGGATGGAACAATTTCCAATTCCGCACTGGTGAAATCCTTTTCTGAAATATCATATTGTTCTTCCAGTATCCGCAGGATATTTTTTCTTATCTGCCCTTCTTTTCCGTTGCCATCCGGCAGTAGAATAGAACCGACGATGATATTCAAGTCTTCTCCTTTGATGCCATCCGCCATGGTTTTCTGAGATTGTTCCGAGGACAAATGTTTCGGAAGATCACTGATATAAAATACCGGATCGTTTTCTTCTTCTCCGATGGAAACAGGGATCCGTTCTCCATTTTTCTTCACCACGATACCATGAAGTGCCAATGGAATCGTGGCCCACTGGTATTTCTTAATTCCACCGTAGTAATGCGTCTTAAAAAGAGAAACGCCTTCTTTCTCATACAGCGGATTTGCGCGTACATCCAGACGCGGGGAATCCATATGAGCTGCGATCAGATGCATTCCTTCCCTGAGTGGACGTTCCCCGATTACAAACAGGGCAGCCGCTTTATTTCTCCGAAGAGTATAAACCTTATCACCTTTTTTCAGCTTCTTTCCATCTTTGAAGCAGGCATCCAGATCCATAAATCCCGCTTCACGGGCAAGGGATGCGATTTTTGCTGCACTTTCTCGTTCCGTTTTACATGTATTTAAAAACAATTTATAATTTTCAGAAAACTCCTGTATCTTTTCCTGGTCTTCTTCCCGTTCCCAGACATAAGGATACATGGCTTCCAAATTTTTACCAAGCATAAAGTTCCTCCTTTTAACAGGCAAAGAACAGTATGTTTATATTTTTCCGGGATCTAACTCCATCTCGACTTCAAAACAATATTTTCCGGCTTCATAACTCAGAATCATATATTCGATAAGGTTTCCGGTAATATCGTAAGATTTTCTGATAATCTGAAGCACCGGACTGTTTTCTGCAATTTCGAGGTTTTGTGCCAGTTCTTTATCCGCACCGGCAGCACGGATTACTTGACGTCCACGTCCTAAACGGATTCCCAGGTTAGACTGATAAATCTGATAAACAGTACTGTTTTCTACCTCTTTTTTTGTGAAATTCGAAGCAAATTTTCCCGGCAGATACATATCTGCATTTGCCATCGGAACACCATGCAGGCTTATGATACGACGAATAAACAGTGATTTTTCTCCTAATTCCTGGCGGACTTTGGATTCTATCCAGTCCGGCGTATCCCGCAGTTCTAAAATCGGTACGGTTACCTGGTGCTCCATATCCAGACTCAGCATCATGTTACTGATTCCGGTCAGCTTTTCCAACGGATCCACCAATGTACTTCTGCAGACAAAGGTTCCTTTCCCCTGAAGGATTTCAACCATGCCTTCTTCTTCTAATATCTGAACTGCCTTACGAATCGTAATCATACTGACTCCAAAACGTTCTGCTAACTGCGTATGTGTGCCAATACAGCCATTTTCGCCGTATTCTCCGGCCAGTACTTCCTTTCGTAATTCATTTGCAACCTGCATATATAACGGTGTAATTACATTCTTATCAATCATTTGTTTCTCCTCTCCGGAACATACCTTTCTTTAAAGATAACAAACAGTCAAAAAAATGTCAAATTTTCCCTGTTTTCTATCCCTTTAAAGGCTTTTTACTACTCCCCTTTTTCCTTTTCGCATTTTTTCAGTATCGTTGCAAGCGTACTTAAAAATCCACGAATCTGTTCCTCGGTAATTACATAAGGTGGTTTTAAATAAAGAACATGTTCGGACTGCCCCACAATATATCCCTGTTCTTCCAACATTGTAACTGCGCGTGTACAGTTCGCTTTGTCCAGGAACTCCATTGCCGCAGCAAGTCCGATACCTCTGCATTCTAAAACAAGCGGACTGTTCTCCAGCTCCTTTAATCCTTGGTTCAGTATCGTTCCTACTTCGCCAATATGCACAAGGAGGCCATTTTCTAATTCTTCAAATACCTGGCAGGCTGCTGCGCATGCCAGAGGATCATCACCTGAACCACCGGATACTGCATAGAGTGCTTCTTTTTCCGGACGTTCTTTCATCAGAATAGCAGCCAGATGGAGACCGTTTCCAAGACCTTTTCCAAGCAGAAGCATATCGGGCTCCAAATCTTCCTGCTGATAGTAATACATCCATCCAGTGCGTCCCATGCCGCTTTGTACCTCATCTACAATTACCAGCATTTCTTCACTCTTTGCCCACTCCTGTAATTTTGAAAGATATCCTTTCGGTGGAATCACAATTCCATTTCCCTGATAAGGCTCCAGAATCACGGCAGCAGCTTCCTGAGCTGAGGAATAACGATAGATTTGCTTTGCCATTTCCAGACATGCAAATCCACAATTTTCACATTTTTTCCCAACCGGGCAATGTGCACAATTCGGATAAGGCAGAAAGATTGTACCCGGCGCCAATACGCCATGCCCGGTTTTCCTTTTCGGAAGACCCGACATAGATGCGCTCAGATAAGTGCGTCCATGGATGCTGTTCCAAAAGGATAAAACTTCTGATTTTCCAGTTATTTTTTTTGCAAGCCGTACTGCCCACTCGGTAGCTTCTGAACCGGAAGATACCAGATGAACCGCTGAAAATGCTCCTTTTGTTGTTGTGTCTAAATAACGGTATAATTTTAATCTATTCTCAGGGATTCCACCTTTCGGTGCTGTAATTCCATTGATTGCGGCTGTCATTGCATTCTCAAAGTTCTTGTTTTTCTGCCCAAGAACAACCCGCATCTCGTTCATATCAACCAGTTTTTTTCCATCCTCTGTCTCATACACACATCCCTCTGCACTTACGCATGAAAAAGTGTTTTTTGCTGTCAGTGCCGAAAGTAAATCAAAGGTTTCATATGTTTTTTTCTCTTCTTCCATAGTCTCTCCTTAGTCTTCTGCTTCGGGCATCCATGGAATATATTCCTCCAAAAAGCCACAAATACTCTCTACCATAGCCTGAAGAATTTTTTCTCCTTTTTCTTTGGTAGCCAGAGTGCTGTTTCCATTAATGCCATTAGGGGTATTCATTCGGCTGGAAAAATAAATCTTTCTGTGTCCATTTACTATCGTATTTGGAAATTCCTCCGAATACTCTTCCACTGCCTTATCCATATGTACCAGATTTTCATGCAGATATAGCATGGTAGATGTTTCACTTTCATCACCATGGCCGCCCTGTTTCTGCTTGCAAAGTTCATTTTCTGTTTCGGCAGCCAGCCCACGGATATCAGAAACCGCTACTTTTACATTGTGGCTGTTATCCAAATCTCTTGCCAGCAGACAAAGCGGTGGATGAGTAGATACTCCTCCATCAATAATCAAAAATTTTCGCACACCGAATCGAACAAAGCTTAATAAAATATCCTGTACATAATCCGTAAAGTGTTTATGTTCGATGCTTACTGAGCCTTTCCATTTAACAAATGCCGGGAAATAGGCATATGGCAATGTTGGTAATGTTAATACATCACATCGTTTCGTTACTTCCTGCGCTACATAGTCCGTAACAAAATAATCTGTTCCCATTGGCAGATGGTTTCCATGCTCCTTGGAGCCTCCGCCAATTGGCAGCACAATTACTGCGTCTTCCGTTAATAACGGAGCAAGTTCCTCATATGTTAATTCACTAATGAAATGTCCCATAGTTTCTTCCTGTTATCCTTTCTGCTCATTCACGTTTAGAGTTCCCGGTTCCATTGTTTTCCCATTTATTTCTTCCGCTCTATGACAGGCGACAAAATGACCTGGCTGCATTTCCCTTAGCTCTGGAAATATCTTTTCACATATTTCGGTCGCATAAGGACAACGCTTACAGAACTTACATCCCTGTGGTGCATTTAACGGATTTGGTACTTCTCCCTGCAGTGGAATACGTTCTGCCGCCCAGTCTATATCCGGGTCTGCTTTTGGAATTGCCGACAGCAATGCTTTCGTATAAGGATGCATCGGTTTTCCATAGAGACCCGCCGTATCCGAAAGTTCTACCAGACTTCCCAGATACATCACGCCAATCCGGTCTGAAATATGCCGTACCATGGATAAATCATGTGAAATAAATAAGTATGTCAGTTGCAGTTTTTTCTGTAAATCAATTAATAAATTAATGACCTGGGCCTGAATCGATACATCCAATGCAGCAATCGGTTCATCGCATACAATGAACTCCGGCTCCATGGCAAGTGCTCTTGCAATTCCTACTCTCTGTCTTTGACCACCTGAAAGTTCATGCGGAAAACGGGATGCAAACTCTGGAGCTAACCCAACACTATGTAATAATTGTATTACTAATTCATTTCTTTTATCTGCATTGTATGGAAAATGAATTTTCATTCCTTCTTCTATAATAGTTCCAATGGACATTCGCGGATCCAGACAGGAATACGGATCCTGGAAAATCATCTGATTATTTTTACGATAATTTTTTCGCTCTTCACGACTTAAATTTTCCGTTTCCTTTCCGTGATAAAGAATGCTTCCTCCTGTCTTAGGATATACACCCAGTATGGTTCTTCCACAAGTTGTCTTTCCGCAGCCAGACTCTCCGACCAGACTGAAGGTTTCTCCCTTATAAATACAGAAGGATACATTATCAACTGCTTTAACGCTTCCTTTTCTATTTGTAAAATAGCGTTTTAGTTCTTTTACCTCGTACAAAATTTCTCGTTCAGACATTATCCTTCGCCTCCTATCCCTTTCGGTAGTTCCACTTTTGGTGCCATGGAATGGCATAACCAGCAAGCAGCACTGTGTCCTTCTCCTGCTGGAAATTCCTCAGGTGTTTTCTTGAGACAGATGCTCATGCGGTATTCACATCGTTCTGCAAAAGGACAGCCCTTAATCGGGCGGCGCAAATCAGGTGGTGTTCCCCGCAAAGCATAGAGTTCACTTTTGCTTTCCTGAATTCTGCCAGGCATAGAGGATAATAATGCCCAGGTATATGGATGGCGTGGTGCTTTAAAAATATCATGAACACTTCCCCTCTCCATTACAGCTCCGGCATACATTACCTGCACTCTGTCTGCAAAATTTGCAACTACACCCAAATCATGCGTAACCAGAATCACAGCCATCTCTGTCTTTTTCTGAATATTTTTCAGTAAATCCATGAGCTGTGCCTGAATGGTAACATCCAAAGCCGTCGTCGGTTCATCTGCAATCAGAACTTTCGGATTACAGGCCAGTGCGACTGCAATCATAGCCCGTTGACGCATACCGCCTGACATTTGATGTGGATAATTGTTGAGACGTTCTTCCGCATTTGGAATTTCCACAAGTTTTAATAATTCTAAAGCTCTCTTTTTTGCTTCTCTCTTTCCAACTTTTTCATGTACCAGAATATTTTCCATGATTTGTTTACCAATTGTCATCGTAGGATTTAAAGAAGTCATAGAATCCTGAAAAATCATGCTAATCTCTTTTCCGCGTATTTTATTCAGTTCACGCTTTGGCAGGGTTACCATATTTTTTCCGAACAGTTCAATTACAGATTCTTTATCTATTTCTCCGGATGTTCTATCAAGCAAACGCATGATTGCTTTCGAGGTAACTGTTTTTCCACAGCCTGATTCACCCACAATTGCAAGAACCTCACCTTTATCAAGTGAAAAACTTACACCTCGGACGGCTTTCACTTCACCTGCATAGGTATGAAAATTTACATGCAGATTTTCAACTTTTAATAATTCTGACATTTTTCTACCTCCTCAGTTTCGGATCCAGTGCATCTCGAAGTCCATCGCCCATCAAAGTAAAAGACAGCGTAGTGAGTGCAATCATCAATGCAGGAAACAGCATTTGATACGGATAGAACAGCAAATTACTCTGTGCGGTGGAAGCCAGTGCTCCCCAGCTTGTATTAGGGGCTGCAACTCCAAGACCCACATAACTCAAAAAGGCTTCATTAAAAATAAATCCCGGTATACGGAATGTAATATTTACAATAATAATGCTGATAGTGTTCGGAATAAAATGATGGATTACAATATGAAGCGGTGATAAATCCATCAGTTTTGCTGCCATTACATATTCCGAACGACTGATCTGAAGCATCTGTGAACGGACGATTCTTGCAACCGGACACCAACTTGTTATGGTCATAGCAAACAGTAATGTTCCGATACTGCTGCTATCCAATACCACTGATAAAAGGATAACCAGAAGAAGATTCGGCACACTGCTCAGCACATCCACTACCCGCATCATAATCATATCTGTCCTGCCGCCAAAGTAAGCCGCCAGTCCACCATAGATACAGCCGATGACTGCTACAATAAATGCACCGCAAATTCCGATAGCAATAGAAACACGACCGCCTATAGCTACACGGGTAAATAAATCACGTCCCAGAGAGTCTGTTCCGAACCAATGCTGGATACTTGGTCCCTGATTTCTGCATGTGGTATCAATTTCTGTAAAATCCCAGCCGCTGAACATAGGTGCAAATATGGTATACAAAATAATCAGTAACAATAAAATTGCTGCGCCCAGCGCGATTTTATTTTTCCGAAATCGTCTCCATGCATCCTGAAGATAGGTCATAGGTTTTCCGGAAGGAATTTCATTTTCACTGTCGGACAAACCTAACAGAGTAAAATCTTCTGCTTTTAATTGCATAGCCGCTTCTCTCCTTTCATTCATCATTGCTCAAACGTAGTCTCGGATCCACAAGCATCAATAAAATATCGGATACCAGAATTGCCATGATATAAATACCTGTAAATATGATATTTAATCCCAGTACCATTGCATAATCCCTGTCATTAATCGCACTGATAAAGTATTTTCCAAGACCCGGAATCGCAAAAATAGTCTCAACGATAAAAGAGCCGCTGAAAATGCCTGCAACGCTGACGCATATCATGGTGATACAAGGAAGAATCGCATTTTTCAGTATATGTTTCGTAATAATACGGAACTGACCAATTCCTTTTGCCTCCGCCGTCAAAATATAATCCTGATTTGTAACATCCAGAACACTGGAACGCATATACCGTGCATATGTTGCAAGCGGTCCTACGCACATACAAATTACCGGTAAAATAACATGCCGTATGGTCTTATAACCCGTAGTCGGGAAAATCGGCCAGGTAACTGTCAGTGTGTACTGCAGAACCGAAGCAATCACAAAGGTTGGAATGGATGTTCCTATCAGAGCCAGTAAGATTACCAGCCTGTCTGGCCATTTATCCCGGTTCAGTGCTGCAATAATTCCAAGTATTAATCCCAGCACAACACCTGCCAGCAGACCAAGACCTCCAATACTGGCTGAAACAGGGCCATATTGCCTGACAATCTCTGTAACCTTTCTTCCGGGATACCGCAGGGAGGAACCTAAGTCCCCCTGCAGAATCTCTTTGATATATTTCACATACTGAACTCCTAATGGCTTGTCAAATCCATATTTTTCCATATAGAGCTCTCTTGTTTCTTCAGGAAGATCCTGTACCATAGAAGAAAAAGGATCTCCCGGAATTGAATGAACAAGCAGGAATGTGATTGAGACAACAATAAATAACGTAAGCAGCATATAACCTAAACGTTTCATAATATATTTCCACATAAAGACATCCCTACCTTTTTGTTATCTGCCGCTGGTATACATATATTTCATACCTGTAGTATCAAATACATTATCACTGAAATTCTTTACATAATCGTAAGAGAAACGGATACTGCCGGTCCAGTAGCATGGTGCAATTGCGCCGGAAGAAATCAGCATATCCTCTGCTTCAATATATTCTTCCAGACGTTTTGCATCATCACTTTCTGCTTTTCCGCTATATACTAACTCGGTATAGTCACTGTTTACCCACCGTGACTGTCCGCCTTTTTTATTTGCCCAGCGGCTGAGCAGGAATAATGGCTCCAGATTTGCTCCCCATGAAGTGGATGCACACTGATAATCACCACTGTTGATATTGCTCATATGTGTTGCCGTATCGTTAAATTCCAATTCTACATTTACACCTAATGTATCTTTCCACATCTTCTGCACTAATTCAGAATAGGTTCTGGCATCTGCTGTTGTTGCACCCCATGAGAACTTTACATTTAATGCAGACGGGTCTGTTCCAAGTCCGGCTTCCTTCATTCCTTCCAGAAGCAGTGCTTTCAAATCTGTATTTTCTTTCTGGAGTTTACCCATCACATCTCCGGCTTCTTCACGGAAATTATAAGTACCTACACTACTTTCCGGTGGAATCAGACCTGTAGCTGCCACACCGGTTCCGCCCGTAATAATCTCTGCCATAGTTTCACGGTCCAGTGCCAGTGAAAATGCCAGACGAATCTTTTCATTAGCAAAGACTTCATCCTCACAGTTAAATACAATCATAAATGTTCTTCCTGCGCTGACTGGTTCGCTTACCAGACTGCTGTCACTTGAGAATTTCTGAATATATTCGCTGTTTGAAACGTTGACATAATCCAGAGAACCATTTTCAAAAGAAGACATACGTGCATTGATATCGTTCATAACGTAAAATGTAAATTTCGAAAGCTGAACAGAATCTTTATCCCAGTATTCTTCATTTTTTTCAAAAGTAAGTGAACTGTCATGTACCCATTCTTTCAGGCTGAATGGTCCACAACTAATCACTTTGTCTGCATCGCTTCCATAAGAATCTCCATACTTCTCGACATAATCTTTTCTGCATGGGAACAGATCCACATTTGAAAGGAAACTGCTGTCCGGTGTTGCAAGCGTGATTACAAGTGTTTTGTCATCCGGTGCTTCCACACCCAACTGACTTACATCTGTATTTCCACTGAAAATATCCTCAAAATTAACAATACTATACATATCAGCCGCCATAGGCCACGCATTGGCAGGATCTGCTTCACGCTGCAATGCATATAAATAATCTTCTGCTGTAACCGGTTCTCCATCACTCCAGTGATTATCCTGAAGTGTGAATGTATAAACCAGTCCGTCAGCGGAAACAGTCCACTCTTTTGCACCTGCAGCTACCACTTCCCCATCCTGTACTCTGGTCAATGGTTCCAGCATATTCTGCATTACAGTACGGTCATATACCTGTGTAAATTTTGCAATATCCAGTGTGGATGGCTCACCATTCAGAATACAGTTAATATAACTGTCTACATCTGCTGTCTGGTTATCACTTGCTGCCTCATCATTTTTCCCGTTAGAATTTCCGTCATCAGAGGAAAGTCCGCATCCTGCCAAAGAGCTTCCCACCATCATAACTGCCATTAACATTGCAAGATAAGTTTTTGTTTTTCTCATTTTGTGTTCGTCCTTTCTTTTGTATTGTCTCTTTTTCCCTTTCTATAGTAGATATCTATAGTGGATGTTCATCGAACCATGCAAGAATATCCGCTATGGAAGTGGTCCCTTTCAGTGAATGGTCCGCACCTTCATAAATGATAAGCTTATGTTCCTTTCCCACCTCCGAAAGCGCTTTGTCCATTTTGTATGCCTGTTCGGGAATTACCCGCCAGTCATCGGTTCCCTGGCAGATAATAAGTGGCACCAGAATCTTATCCGCCCAACAGACCGCAGAACGTCTGGTATATTCTTCCGGTAATTCTTCCGGTGTTCCGCCAATCAGTTCCTGCATATCCTCACGCATATCATATTCACCATCATGAAATCTGTCATACATGATAAAAGCATCTGACAGGCCTGCATGGATTCCTGCCGCACGAATCCGTTTATCAATCGCGCAGGCACGGTAAGTCATCATACCACCTCTGGAATGTCCGACCATATAGATTCCTTCTTTACGGACACAAGGTAACTTTAAAGCAATGTCTGTCAAATGAACGACATCATTTACATCGGCTCCTCCGAATTCTTCCTGTCCTGTTCCACCCTGATTTCCACGATACTGGCTTCCAAATACTGCATAACCAAACTGCGCATATTTACAAATAATTTCCGGCCTCAGAAAACCAAATTCCCGGTTTCCTCCACGATTGAAAATCAACCCTGGCCATGGTTCCTTATACGATATTGGAAATCCGGCATACCCTTCTACTTCACAATCATCTGATTGATACCGTATGGAATAAAGACAGACTTTCCCGCGATATACATCCGGTGGTGTCACTTCTTCTGCCCGTAAAATGCCTTCTACCTTTGCTAATACATTTTCCATATTTTTTCCTCCTTCCTTATATCATTATATATAACTTTATATAACATTATATAATGTTATGATTTTAAATAGAGTATACTATGGTGAAATTATTTTGTCAATATATGAAATCCAATGCTCCGGTAAAGATTTATTATTTTTTTGATATTGCCCGGTTCTCTGACTTCTTAGGTAGACAGTCTTTTTTTTACATGTTAAAATATAAACAAAAAATGCGAGGTGTCGTACAAATGAGTAAAGATTCTTTATTACTTCAGCCTTTAAAGGTTGGTAATTTAACCCTTAAAAACCGCATTATGTTTCCACCGCTTACAACCGGATACGAGGAACGTGACGGTTCCATCGGCGAACGTAGTCTCCACTTCTATGAAAGACTTGCCAAAGGCGGAGCCTCTTATGTTGTCATCGGAGACGTAGCACCGGTAAATACCATCTCTCCTACTCCAAAACTATATGATGACAGTCAGATTCCAACATATCGGAAACTGGCGGATGCTTTACATGCCTATGACTGTAAAGTTGCACTGCAGATTTTTCATCCGGAATACGACGTTCCCGGAATTGCACGCATGATGCATGAAGTCGATGCACTTTCCATGGAGGCCAGAACCGCAAAAGAAAAAGGTGATATGGAAACTTTTCAGTCAAAAATGCAGGAGGCCGGTAAGAAACGGACAGATGCATTTGCAAAGCTTCATTATGATATGCAGCATTTTGTCTCAGTTGCTACCGTAGAACAACTGACTGATATCAAACATGCTATTGGAGAATCGGCAAGAAGAGCTATGGAAGCTGGCATTGATGCTATTGAAATTCACGGTGACCGTCTGCTTGGTTCTTTGTGTTCTGAGGTATTAAATCACCGTACAGATGAATATGGCGGTTCTTTTGAAAATCGTACCCGCTATGCTTTGGAAGTAGTTGATATTATTAAAAAATCTGCTCCTTCTCTTATGATTGAATACAAACTTCCATTTATTACAATAAATAAAGATAGCAGTGACCGTGGAAAAGGTGGTTTACATGAAAAAGAAGGAATTCTGTTTGCACAGAAACTGGAAACTGCCGGTGTGGACATGATTCAGGTGGCGCAGGCAAATCATACGGGAAATATGGGGGATACCATTCCTTCTATGGGAGATGTTCCATACAACTGGACACTTCCAATTGCACGTAAAGTCAAACAGGTGGTATCTATTCCTGTTTCTACCGTAGGTCGTGTTATAACGGTTGCAAATGGAGAAGAAATTCTGAAAAATAAAGATGCTGATATGATCAGCTATGGACGTTCGCTGTTATGTGACCCTGACATTGCCTTAAAAGTTGCAAAAAATGAGCCGATTCGTGAATGCTTGAACTGTAATAAAGGCTGCGTAGATGCGATTCAGAATCGTCGCTATATTTCCTGTATTCTGAATGCAGAGAATGGAGATGAGGCTACTATTTTCATCAAGCCTGCTTCCGAAAAGAAAAAAGTTATAATTATCGGTGCCGGTATTGCCGGATTAGAAGCTGCCAGAGTTGCCGCAATCCGTGGACATGAAGTAACCATTTATGAAAAGGAAAATCAAATCGGTGGACAGATTCATATTGCAGCCGCACCACCGCGCAAACAGGAAATTCTTCGCTCCATCGAATATTACGAAAAAGTTCTTCCGACACTTGGTGTTATGATTCATGTAAATACAGTCTGTACCGTAGAACAAATGAATCAGGCAGATGCTGTAATCGTCGCTATCGGTGCTCACAATGTAACTCTTCCTGTTGATGGAGCAAACAGTCCGACTGTGGTTTCTGCCTGGGATGTTTTAGCAGGAACTGCTGATATCAAAGGACACTGTGCCGTCATCGGCGGCGGACTGGTTGGAACTGAAACAGCCGAATACGTAATTGCCCACGGCTGTACTGCTTCCATCATTGAAATGATGGATAAAATTGCCTCCGGTGAATCTTCTACTGTCCTTCCTCTGATTAAGAAAGACTTTACAGAATACAAAGTAAAAGAATACGTAAATACAAAGGTAAACCAAATTACAAATCAGGGAAAAACGATTCTTGCAACAAACACGCAGACAAATGAAGAAATAGCTATTGATTGTGACACGATTATTATGGCCGTTGGATCTAAGAAAAATACCATAGACCTTACCGGTATGACCATTCCGGTATTTTATGCAGGCGACTGCTCTGGAGAACAGACTGCAAGTATAGCGGAGGCTATTCGTTCCGGGTACAATGTTGCAAATGAAATATAATTTAGGAAATCAGGGTAAGAAAAGCAACTTTTCTTACCCTGATTTTCTATAGTACTACCGTTATTTTTACAAAGCCTCTTGTCTTTGACACTTTACCGTGGTAATATGGTACAATATATTATGTATCTAAAGGAGGCAGTAACATGACAACATCACAACTGATTATTTTAATTACTATTATCTGCTATCTTGCTGCAATGGTAGGGATTGGAGTTGGATATTCAAAAAAGAACACAAAATCCGATGATTTCTATTTAGGTGGAAGAAAACTCGGTCCCTTCGTCACAGCCATGAGCGCTGAAGCATCCGATATGAGTGGGTGGCTCCTTATGGGTCTGCCTGCCGTAGCATTAATGTGCGGACTGCCGGAAGCTTCCTGGACTGCAATTGGACTTGCTATCGGAACCTATTTAAACTGGCTGTTAGTTGCAAAAAATTTGCGTGTTTATAGTCACCGTCTGAATGCGTTTACACTTCCTGATTTTTTCTGTAAACGTTTTGATGATAAAAAACACATTCTTACCTGTGTTTCCGCTATATTTATTATTGTTTTCTTTATACCGTATACTGCTTCCGGCTTTGCTGCCTGCGGAAAATTATTTGCATCCTTGTTTGGTATCAATTATCTTACTGCTATGCTTATCAGTGCAGCAGTCATTATTCTGTATTGCACGCTTGGTGGCTTTCTGGCAGCGTCTACTACAGATTTTATTCAGAGTATTATTATGTCTGTTGCACTTTTTATCGTTATAACATTTAGCATTACATACTCTGGCGGTCTTGGACAGGTCATAACCAATGCCTCTCAGATGAGTGGATATTTAAATATTTTCCAGGGCTTTGATGTGGCTGCACAAAAGCCATTAACCTATGGAGCTTTATCCGTGTTCTCTACCATGGCATGGGGTCTTGGATACTTTGGTATGCCACACATTCTTCTCCGCTTCATGGCAATTGAAGATGAAAACAAATTAACCCTTTCCAGAAGAGTGGCTTCCATCTGGGTCGTAATATCCATGGGAATTGCAGTATTTATTGGAATTATCGGTTACAGTCTTATGAAAAATGGCATCATTCCTACATATGAAAGTTCTTCTGCAGCAGAAACGATTATTGTTGATATTGCCAAATATTTAAGCAAATTCGGAATTCTGGCAACAATCATTGCAGGAGCTATCCTGGCAGGAATTCTCGCCTCCACCATGTCAACTGCTGATTCCCAGCTTTTGGCAGCAGCTTCCAGTGTTTCTCAGAATCTTGTACAGGAAACCTTTAGCGTAAAACTTTCTGAAAAATCTTCTGTCCGACTTGCACGTATTTGCGTTGTGATTATCTCTGCTATCGCAGTCCTCCTTGCACGTAACCCGGACAGTTCTGTATTCCGGATTGTTTCTTTTGCATGGGCAGGCTTCGGAGCTGTATTTGGACCGGTTGTACTTTTCGCTCTTTACTGGAGACGTACCAATAAATGGGGTGTCTTCGCAGGGATGCTTTCTGGTGGTATTATGATATTCTTCTGGAAATTCGTGATTCGCCAAATCTTTGCGGGAACCTGGTTAGATATTTACGAATTGCTTCCTGCTTTCCTTCTTGCAAGTATTATGATTATTCTCGTAAGCCTTGTGACGAAGGAACCAGAAAAAGAAGTGCTGACTGTTTTTGACGAAATAAAACAGACAACTGCAAAATAAGAACCTTTAAACTTATTAATATGTATATGATATATGCATAAACAAGGCCTGCCGAATTAAATTCCGGCAGGCCTTGTTTCGTATATAGGTTATGTTATAAACTTGCTTTTATTTTGAACGTATTTTATTGTAATGTTTTCTTTGGCGCAGTTTGGATGGAAGTATATAACACCAGTCCATAATTTTCCCAAGATATCGCAGAAATGATTCTGCCGTAAAGGAAAACATTACAAACAAAAGAACACACTCTAATGGCATTGCTTTTAAAGCAAACAGCCTGTTCAGACTAAGTCCACACACAATTAATGCAACCATATTTCCAATCAGGACAGCAGCTCTTAATTTGTTTAGTGGCCTGCTGATCTTATACAATACCATAAATCCTACTACAGCAAGCAAAAGTGTTGCCGCAGTAGCAATACCGGTACTTTCGAGGTGAAATGCCTGACCGCAGAATACAATCGCACCTACTGCCAGCACGTCTGCAACACCGCCCGGAATTGCATTTTTCATTACGTTTGGCAGGAACTTTCCCTCAATTCTAGATTCATCTGGTTCCAGTGCAAGGAAAAATCCCGGAATTCCAATCGTAAACATACTGATAAACGAAATCTGTGACGGTTCCAGTGGATAGGAAAACATAAATGCCAGGGACAAAATTGACAATAAAAATGAAAAAATATTTTTTACGAAAAACAGTCCTGCCGACCTTTGGATATTATTAACTACTCTTCTACCTTCCAGAACGACCGATGGCATTTTCGAAAAATCCGAATCCAGTAATACAACCTGTGCTACCTGAGATGCGGCTTCACTTCCTGATGCCATGGCAACACTGCAATCTGCATCCTTTAATGCCAGTACATCGTTTACACCATCACCCGTCATTGCAACTGTATTTCCCATCTTTTGCAGAATATGGACAATGCTTCGCTTCTGCTTTGGTGTCACTCTTCCAAATACAGAATACTTCTGCAATGCCGCAGCCATCTGCTGATTGCTCTTAATTGTAGAAGCATCAATATAGTTCTCTGCCCCTGCAATTCCGGCTTCTCCAGCAATCTGAGAGACTGTGATCGGATTATCTCCTGATATAACTTTAATCTGAACTCCTTGCTGGGCAAAATATTCAAAGGTTTTCTTTGCATTTTTTCGGATTGGATTAGCCAGTGTAATAAGTCCCAGAGGCATTACCTCTCCGGTCAGTTGCTTTCCATCCAGTTCTCCTTCGTATTTACCAAACAGCAGCACTCGCTTTCCACCCATTGCAAGACGCTCAATCTGTTCCTGATACTCTTCATACTGTTCACGCAGTACCATTTCCGGTGCACCAAGCACATAATTTTCATCAGAAAATACGGCTGCACTATACTTGTAGGCAGAAGAAAATCCAAATATCTTCTTAGGAATTCTTCCTGTTCCGGAAATAAAATGGGTTTTCAGTGTTTTCATCGTAATGTTATCCGCGTTCATTGCCATTACAAAATCACTGACTAAATCTTCCAGGTGTTCTCCAGTCTGGTTACCTTTGTTATCTTTCTTACTATCAGAATCCTCTGTCGTAGAATCTAATGCCTCGTCCGAATCAGATGTCTTTGAATTGTCCGAATTCTCCGACATAGAATCTGCTTCTTCCAAATCTTTCTGCTTTCTTAAATCTACCAACTCGCAGACCCGCATCTCATTTTCCGTAATGGTTCCTGTCTTATCAACGCAGAGAATATTTACACGGGCCAGAGTTTCGATACTCTTCATATCATGAAGCAGAACTTCTTTCTTCGCAAGCCGCATGGTGCTGACTGCCATTGCAATGGTTGCAAGCAGATAAAGACCTTCCGGAATCATACCAATAACTGCAGCCACCATGGATACAATACTTTGTGAAAATCCCTGATTCTGGAATACAAAGCCTTGTACAAACAAGGCAATACCAATTGGAATAATCGCAATTCCTGCGCATTTTACCAGTTTATTGATAGAAACTATCATTTCGGACTGTTCCGTGTTATCCATCTTCTTTGCTTCGATGGTAAGCTTGGAAATATAAGAATCTTCCCCTACTTTATCCAGTCTTGCATAGCATTTTCCAGAAGCAACAAAACTTCCAGACATAAGTTTTGCACCCTTTTTCTTCTCAATTTCGTCCGATTCTCCTGTCAGAAGGGACTCATTTACACGGACCGTTCCTGCAATTACCTCTGCATCTGCACATATCTGATTGCCAGCCGAAAACAATACCACATCATCCAGTACAAGCTCCTCCGAAGGAATCTGAGACCTTTTTCCATTTCTCACCACAATGGCATGCGGCGCATGTAACATATTCATCTTTGCAAGTACATTTTTCGCCCTGATTTCCTGCACAATACCAATTAATGTATTGATAATGATTACAGGTAAAAAAGTAAGGCTGCGATACGAACGGGCAATAATCAGCAAAATTCCAAGTACCAGAAAAATAAGGTTGAAATACGTCAAAGTATTTTCTTTGATAATCTGCTCATTTGTCTTTTCCGGTGTATCTACCGCCCGGTTAGACCAGCCCTTTTCCATTCGTTCTTTTACTTGCGCATCAGTCAAACCTTCCTTATAATTTACGCGAATACGTTCAATTGGCTGCCGGACCTGAACCTCTTCTTCCAGCTTTTTCTCCATTCGATTTCATCTCTCTTTTTCTTTCTGAATAGTTGCTGGATGCATCGTTACTAGGATTGACTGTCTTTATAGTTTTCGTAAGCCTTTGGTTTTACATTTGTCTCTGCCCAGAGTTTCTCTGCGCAAGGTTTCCACATTCTTGCGTATTCTTCACATTTATGGCAGAGATGTTCTGCCGATTCCGGTGACTGCAAATCGGTAGACTTTGCCCCTGTTTCCTTTACAAGACGCTGCAGGATTTCCGGATTTTCCAGCATCGGGCATGGTCTTAAATGATTCTTATTAAATGGCTGATTGTTGTGATAAGCCATAAATAATGGATTTTGTAAAATCTCCAGCAGGCTGTGTGTACGAATATTGGCATCGGAATAATGAATAAATACACAAGGCTCTGCATCTCCGTTTGCATTGATGTGGAAATAGTTTCTTCCTCCTGCAATGCATCCGCCTACAAACTCACCATCGTTCTGGAAATCCATAGTAAAGATTCCCTTTCCTTTTGTCATGCTTCTGATTTCTCTGACACGGTCTTTGATATAAGTTCTCTGTTCCGGTGTAGGTAAAAGGTCAAGAGACGCATCATTTCCCACTGGCATATAGTGGAAATACATGGCATATCTGCAGCCTTTATCAATCATCAAATCTACAAATTCATCACTTGTAACTGCATCCCAGTTCTTAGAAGTATAACAGATAGATGTACCAAATACAAGCCCGTTCTCCTTTAATAAATCCATGGCATTCATAACCTTGCCAAAAACTCCTTTTCCTCTTCGAAGGTCATTTACTTCTGAGAATCCTTCCAGACTGATTGCCAGATACAGGTTACCAACTCTTTTCAGTTCCTGACAAAAAGCTTCGTCTACCAGAGTTCCGTTGGTAAATGATAAAAATGCACAATCATTATGTTTTTCACAAAGTTTAATTAAATCGGCTTTTCTTACCAGAGGTTCTCCACCTGTAAACATATAGAAATATACACCCAGTTCTTTTCCCTGAGTTACAACGCTGTCCATTTCTTCCAAGGTAAGATTCAGTTTATTACCGTATTCTGCCGCCCAACATCCGGTACAATGAAGATTGCATGCACTGGTCGGATCCATCAGAATCAGCCACGGCACATTGCACTGATATTTTTCCCTCATTTTACGGATTGTCTTGGTTCCGTGCATAAATGCTTCAAATCCAAGATTTAATGCCATTGTCTTTAATACTTTCGGGTCAACCTCATCAAGGATTCGGTTCATATACTTATTTAACGCATTGTTCTTATCAGAAATAATTGCTTTCGCCTTTTCGTAATCAACATCCATCTTTTCATCAGACATGTATTTTGCCATAAAGTCGATTAATTTTACTACTTCCTCTTCTCTGTTCTTATCAATATTTTTCAATGCGATATCAATTGTTTTCGAAGCTGCCATTCTCGCAGCAGAATGTCCTATGTTACTCATTTTACTCTTCCTCCAATACCTTACAATATAAATATTATTTCATATTACTTTCTATTCAGTCTAATCAATATCAATAATATCTTTTTCTCTTCTTATGGTTTGTACAGTCGTACGAATCACAATCAGATTCAGAATACCGTCAAAACATAAGCATAATCCCATAAGTCTTGTAATCGCGGATACGGTTTTAAATGGCATAAACAACAATAATGCTCCTACAATAGCAACTACAATTGCAATTGCCAGAATCCCCCACCACTTTGTAATTCCAAATTTTTTTGCTTCAATGGCCGTCTGTATCCTTAACGCTGCATCAACAACCATAAATATGCCAATGCACGATGTTATAATATTGATAAATGCAGTAGATTTAAATATCATTAAAAGTCCAAGAATGGATGATATAATCCCAAGTCCCAGATCAAACTGAAATGCCAGTTGGAATAAATCTCTAGAAAAATAACCAGCCAATCTCAACACTCCATGAGTAATCAAAAATATACCCACAATCTTACATATCACATCTAAACCTATCTGTGGCCATATCAGCAGAACGAATCCAATTACAATAAAGCAAATCGTTGTAATTGTATATAACTGCTTGACTGTTTTTAATCCTTGCATATGCAATCCTCCTTTCAAATGTATCTTATAATCAATCTGTCAAAAATAAAACAGACAAAAAAAGTACAATGTCCTGATTTTTAGACACTGTACTCTTTTTGTCTGATTTTTCTATTTATCCATACACATTTCAATTAAATCCTGTATCGTGGCATCGAAAGACCGGGTCACACGTAACAATAGCTTCTCGCTGTATGGCGGCAATCCATTTTCTATCCACTTCATGGTACTTCCTGATATGGCAAATGCATAAAAATTAGTAATGTAACGAATATCTTCTTCGTTCAGATGATATCCCTCTGCTGCTTCTTCTACGGCTCTGCCTACAAAGTCTTTGATAACCGCTTCCAGATAATTCCGTAAAATATCGCCTCTTTTTGACTGGTAAATATGTATGACGGCCTTTTTATTGTTCATTATAATAGATGCGCTTCTTCGATACGCATCCATAAAAGACGAATTATCTTTGATTTCATCAAGAACACTTTCTTTCTCCATCTCAAATACTGCGTTCAATACATCATAGATATCTTCAAAATAATAATAAAAGGTATTCCGATTAATTTCACAACGCTCACATATATCTTTTACTGTGATTTTGTCAAGAGACTTTACTTCCAAAATTGACATAAATTCATATATGATTGCCTTTCTTGTAAATTTCGCCATATATTTACCGCCTTTATTATGGTTCTGTTTCAAAAAAATTGGTGTTACAATAACGTAACACCAATTATAAATCATAAACCAGTTTATTACAACCAGACATTTACCATAAACAGGCAATTTTATTTTTCTTTTATAAAATTTTCTTACTCGTAAAGTGGATATTTGTCACAAATCTTTGTAACCTCTGCACGGATTTCATCTGCTTTGGTATCGAAATCTGTCACAGTCATCTTAATGAGTCTGGCAATGGTCTTCATGTCATCCTCTTTCAGACCACGTGTGGTTACTGCAGGAGTTCCTATACGTACACCGCTTGTTACAAATGGGCTTGCAGGGTCATTCGGCACCGCATTCTTATTAACGGTAATATAAACCTCATCCAGACGATTCTGGAGTTCTTTTCCGGTAATGTTCATATTCTGAAGATCTACAAGCATCAGATGATTGTCCGTTCCTCCACTAACCAGATTGAATCCCTCTGCAATCATTGCTTCAGCAAGTGCTTTTGCATTTTTTATTACCTGCTGCTGATATTCTTTGAACTCAGGCTTTAATGCTTCCCCAAAACATACTGCCTTTGCTGCGATTACATGCATAAGAGGACCGCCCTGTGTACCAGGGAAAACAGCCTTGTTAACGGCTTTTGCATACTCCTCTTTACACATAATAATTCCACCTCTTGGACCTCTGAGCGTCTTATGTGTTGTTGTCGTGACAACATCTGCATATGGAACCGGACTCTGATGCAGTCCTGCGGCTACCAGACCGGCGATATGTGCCATATCAACGAAAAGGTAAGCTCCTACTTCCTTCGCAATATCAGCGAAAATATCGAAGCGGATTTCCCTTGGATATGCGGATGCACCTGCTACAATCATTTTTGGTTTACACTCTTTGGCAAGCTTACGGATTTCATCATAATCCAGAAAACCTTCATCATTGACACTATATGGAACAAAATGATACAAAAGACCTGACATATTAACCGGTGAACCGTGTGTTAAATGTCCGCCATGCGCAAGATTCAGACCCATTACGGTATCACCTGGCTGAAGAAGTGCCTGATAGACTGCCATATTGGCATTTGCACCTGAATGTGGCTGTACACATACATGCTCGCATCCGAAAAGCTGCTTTGCACGCTCAATAGCAATGTTTTCAACAATGTCTACATACTCACATCCACCGTAATATCTCTTGCCTGGAAAACCTTCAGCATATTTGTTTTCCGGCACTGTTCCCATTGCCAGAAGAACCGCAGGAGTAACAATATTTTCAGATGCGATCAGCTCCAGATTCCTTCTCTGACGGCCAAGTTCTAACTCCAGTGCCTTTCCAACTTCCGGGTCCTGTTCTGTAATGTAATCCATTACCTCTGTTACCAAATTCATAACTTTCTCCTCCTCTTGTCCAATATATTTGAAATATCATATTTCCTAACGCGTTTTTAAGCCATGGAATTAGTATACAAATCCACTTTGCCAAAGTCAAGTGTTAAATTATTCTCTAACTCGTCAATAAACTGTCAATCTATTCAGAAAGTTCAATCGAGTAGGAGGGAAAATTAAATAAATTTTCCCGACCTCTCACACCACCGTGCGTACGGTTCCGTACACGGCGGTTCAATCATATTGAGTGCATGGACTTGTACGCTTCGGATATATCATAATATCCCCTGCGTGCAAGTCTTTCGTTTGTTATGGTATGTGTCAATATACCGCTTCCTGCAATAGCCCAATATCCTTTTCGGGTGTTCCCGTTTCGGTAAGCCTGCCAGTCGGGCATTCCTAGCTTCTTTAGGTTCGTTACCCTCGTTTTCGGCTTCTTCCACTGCTTCCAAATATACATTCGTATTCTTCGGCGTAGCCACCCGTTCCAATTTTCCATCAGTTTTCCTATGTCCGCTACTGCGTAGTAATTCAGCCAACCTCTCATAAATACCTTTATGTTGTATAACACGGTATCGAGTTTCCTGCCCTGACTACGGGAAGTTAGTTTTCGCAGTTTGTCTTTGGCTTTCTTCTTCGACTTTGCGTGAACTCGGATATATGTACCCTTTCCGTTCCTTCCCAACGCAAAGCCGAGAAACCGAAATTTCGGATTGAATATACGCTGACCGCTCGGCTCTTTTCGGTATTTACCTTGAGTTTCAATTTCTTCTCAAGATATGCCGTACTTGTTCCGAGTAATCTTTCTGCCGCACGGACACTCCTTGCTAACAGCAATATATCGTCTGCATATCGGATTACCTTTACCCCTCTGCCCTCGAACTCCTTATCGAATTTATCAAGATAGATATTGGCAAGTAACGGTGAGAGATTTCCCCCTTGCGGAGAACCCTCTTCCGTTTTCATTACTATGCCGTTTTCCATTACTCCGCTTTTGAGATATTTCTTGATGAGGTCTATGAGCCTCTTATCCTTGATATCTTCTCGGAGCATATTCATAAGCAATTCGTGGTTGAGTGTGTCAAAGTATTTGGATAAATCGAGGCATACCGCATATTTGTATCCCTCGTCCGCATACTCTTTCACTTTGAGTATGGCGTCCTTTGCACTTCTGTGCGGTCTGTAGCCGTAGCTTCCGTCTGAAAACTTTGGCTCATAGATTGGCGTTAACACCTGTGCTATTGCTTGCTGGATAATGCGGTCTATTACCGTTGGTATTCCCAACTTTCTTACTCCGCCGTTATCCTTGGGAACTTCTACTCTCCTTACAGGCGACGGCTTGTATTTACCGTTCCTTATTTGGTCAAGTAATTCTTCCCTGTGTTCTTTCAGCCAAGGCAGTGCTTCGTCAACCGTCATTCCGTCAACTCCGCTTGCTCCCTTATTGGCTTTCACTCGCTTGTAGGCTTTGTTCAGATTATCTCTGTCAAGTACCTTTTCAAGCAAGTATGCACCGTCCTTTCGGTCAACCTCTTGACTTTCGGTACTGTACGCTTCTGCATACTCTTTGTGTTCCACACTATCCCTTTGCAGACAGCCGCCTTTCTCGGCGTTTTCTGTTTTCATCATACCGACCTCCTTTAGTCGCTTACTCGGAACTTATGATTGTT
>OIZO01000087.1_pt1 | contig 72277 bp, 56 predicted proteins | sample 1588551 | NCBI WGS metagenome assembly OIZO01 (sample SAMN03283271) | human gut metagenome | biome: human-associated habitat; material: feces | host: Homo sapiens | place: Peru | collected 2012
CGCCGGTTGCCCGACCTACACCCTTAGCAGGGGCGCCTCTTCAGCCTCTTGAGTACTACTCCAGATTCCATGAATGCGAGCCCTAAACCATATATGTTTAACTCATTATATGAAATTCTGCGTCAAACGCATTTATTATTCTAACAAAGCCCCCTGATATTGTCAAGGGGCTTTTTATTTAATATTATTATTCTTCTTTTTTCTTCTTGTATACAACTACTATTGTTGTCATGGCTGTACCAACTGATAACATAAGCATTATAAAATACATCATATTGCTTCTGTCTCCTGTTTTTACAGAGGTCTTTGCTATAACCTCCTCTTCATTAGCAGCTACTTCCGGAGTCCTGATGTTTTGAGATGTAATCTCATCATTCTGAGAAACTGCCGGAGTTTCTGTCTGTGTAGGTGTTCCTGACTCACTTGGTATTTCTTTCTCACTCACTGTTTCCGTTGGTGTTGGTGTCTCTTTCTCACTCACTGTTTCCGTTGGTGTTGGTGTCTCCTTCTCACTTGCTGTCTCTGTTGGTGTTGGTGTCTCCTTTTCACTTTCTGTTTCTGTTGGTGTTGGTGTCTCCTTCTCACTTTCTGTTTCTGTTGGTGTCTCTGGCTGCTTAGGAATCACATTAATAGTAACTTTTGCTGATTTGATATATTCTTTACCATCTATAACAAGAACTACATTATATTCAAATGTGTCTTTTCCACTAAAGCCCTTGTCTGGAATATACTGAAATGTTCCATCTTCATTAAATTTAATTTTTCCATTATTCACATCTTTTTTTATTTCTGTCTTCAATTGAAGGTTTCTCTTAGGATTATTGACTATCTTATTATTATCATTGACAAGAACTGTACTGGCGTCAAGAACTTCGTTCTGATTAACTGTGTATTCATCATCGACGGCATTAGGCAATATTACTGCTACCGGAGTCTCTTCAAACTGCTGCGTATAGGTAAGTCCGTCTATTGTTCCATCAAACTGACAGCCATCGTTAGTATATGAATATCCTGTATATCCGTCTTTTGCCTTTATTTTAACTGTAACTGTCTGATCTGTTGCAGAAATTTTTTCAGGGTATTTCACTGTAAATGTTCCATCTTTGTTATCTGTAACATTTTCCTGACCTACAACAAGCTCAAAATGTTTATCCAGTGTGTCTGTTACTGATGATGTTTCAAATGGCAGACTGGTCATTTCTGTCATTATCTGTTTAAATCTGTTGTTTAACTGCTCTGCATTTGCTGCTGTATAGAATTCTTTAGCATATCCTCCATCTGAAAATGTAAAATAAGTTTTTTCCCATGATTTTTCATAGCTTAATGATTTATTTCCTAATGATACTTTTACAAGATCAGTTATATCTGATTCCTTACTCATAAGAACTATCGTGTATATATCAGCACCGGCAGCTTTTAACTCTTCACCGGCTTTTCCTGCATAATACGAACCGTTTACTTCATCCCGTGGTTTATTATATCTATTAGTTTCATTATTATTTTTTATATAATAATATCCACCTATTTCCCAATTATCGTATCTGTTAGCTCCACCATCAGTAAAAAGTATTACTGATGCACCTGTTGTATCACCAGCAATTTCTGATACCTGCTTTAATCCCTGCTGGATATTAGTTGCTGAACCAAGTCCCCTGCCTATTTGAGTAACATTATATCTCTTACTTGAATTTTTATAATCTTCATTATACATATTCCGATTGTATATAGAATTTAGTTTACTCATTATTTTATCTTTACTTGATTCATTAGTTATCTCTGTTCTTGCTGAACCACAATATGAAATAACCGATACTTTATTAGATGTGCCTTCTGGCAGAAATTCATTTAAAAATTTTTCAACTGCATTTATTGTAACACTCCATCTTGTCTTTTCATAAGTCGGTGCCATTGCGTCTGAGTCAACATCTTCGTCAGCTGAGCATGCCATACTGAATGATCTGTCTAATACAAGTATCACATTCTGATTCTCACTTTTTATTGATGGAAGATTCTGCGATTTTGCAGAAAACTGAAGTGTATAGTAACCATTTTCGTCTGGTGTTTCACTTTGTATAGATTTTTCAAGAGATAATGTTCCCTGATAAGAATATGATTTGGCATATATTACTGTGTTTTCTGTAATTGCTTCTCCATTTTCAATTCCGCCTGCAATTACACCATAGTCCTTATTGCTGGATTTCAGCTTTACAGTATTGCCATTTTTTATATATACATCTTTGGTATGGTCGCCTATTTTAAATGTGACTTTACTATAACCGTCTTTTGCTGTATCTGATACTTCATTCTCAGTTACAAGTATTATATTATCTGAAAGTACATTTTCTGCGGCGAGCGCTTTATTTGTCATAAACGGTAGTATGCCTGTCACTATCAGGATAATTGTAAGCATTCCTACAATTATCCTGTGTGTCATTTTCTTTTTCATGGCTTTTCCTCCCATTTAATCTTAAGGCCGTAATAACAGCCCTTAATATAAATTAATATTAGGAGTATTTACCATTTATGCCATATTTATACTCTGCAATATTCTTTTATTGCAGTTTCATACAGGTTGTTTCCCTCACTGTCAATTACTACAATTACAGGAAGGTTTTCCACTTCAAGTTCTCTTATAGCCTCTGTTCCTAAGTCATCATAAGCAATAACTGTGGATTTCTTGATACATTTACTAAGAATTGCTCCTGCTCCACCTACTGCTGCAAAGTACACCGCACCGTTTCTTACAATTCCATCAATTACTGCCTGTGAACGCTTTCCCTTTCCTATCATTCCTTTAAGTCCTAAATCAAGAAGGTCTGGTGCATATTTATCCATACGGCTTGCTGTTGTCGGACCTGCTGAACCTATTGGTCTTCCTTCTCTTGCAGGAGATGGTCCCATGTAATATATTATGTTATTCTTCATGTCTATTGGAAGTGTCTGTCCTGCTGACAGAGCCTCTGCCATTCTCTTATGTGCTGCATCTCTTGCTGTATATATTGTTCCTGTTATGTATACATAATCTCCTGAGTGAAGACTTTTTGCATCTTCATCACTTATTGGTGCATTAATATATTTATCCATGATTAGCCTCCCTGATTATATTACCCTGTGTGAATGTCTGTTTACATGACAGCAAATGTTTACTGCAACCGGAAGTCCTGCAATATGTGTAGGATATGTCTCTATATTGATTGCAAGTGCTGTCTGTGTTCCTCCAAGTCCACCAGGACCTATTCCTAACTTGTTAATTTTCTCAAGCATTTCTTTTTCTAAATCACGAACATATTCAACTGGAGATTCTTCATTCAAATCTCTTGTTAATGCCTTCTTTGCAAGATAAGCACATTTTTCAAATGTTCCTCCAATTCCTACACCGACTACCATCGGAGGACAGGCATTAGGACCTGCATCCTTTACTGCCGTAAGTATTGCTTCCTTGACACCTTCTATTCCATCTGCCGGCTTTAACATGAATACTCTGCTCATGTTCTCGCTTCCGAAGCCCTTAGGTGCAACTGTTATGTCGACCTTGTCTCCTGGAACTATGTTAAAATGTATTACTGCCGGAGTGTTGTCTTTAGTATTCTCTCTGTAGATAGGGTCTCTTACAACTGACTTTCTTAAATATCCCTCAACATATCCTCTTCTTACACCCTCATTAATTGCATCTGTGATATCTCCGCCTGTAAGATGGACATCCTGACCAACATTAATGAATACTACTGCCATTCCTGTATCCTGACATATAGGTATCATATCCTCTCCTGCAATCTTTAAATTTTCTTCAAGCTGTCCAAGAACCTGCTTTCCAAGTGCAGACTCTTCGTTTTTTACTGCATTTTCAAAAACATTCTTCATGTCATCTGTGAGAAAATGATTTGCCTCTATGCACATTTCTTTAATGTTGTCTGTTATTATTGATACATTAACCTCTCTCATTCCCAATTCCCTTCTTGTATTTTAATTATTAATTAATCCCGTAAATACTAAAAACCTTTTTAATTCTTCACGCCAGAATTTCCATTCATGTCCGATTTGTTCAATCTCATCATATACATAATTGTATTCAATATGGCTCATGAAATAATCTCTCAATATATGATTCATGTCTATCCATGGATCAAGTTCTCCACAGGCATGATATATTTCAGGTTTTACACTTTTCTGCTCTATTAATCTGTCTGCCTGATATGTAATTCCATATTCAGTTTTATGCAGGTCTCCATCACCATAAAGCTGTATTCTTCTTATTGACTTTTCACTTCCATCATTAAGAAATTCTGAATCAGCTTTGTCACCTGCTGAAAATGCTCCTACTGTTCCATATTTTTCAGGATATTTGAGAGCTATATGAAGACATCCGTATCCACCATTAGAAAATCCTGATACGTAGTTATTCTCTCTTTTATCAGAAAGACATGGAAACATATTCATAATTATATTAAATAATTCTTTTCCAACATATGACTCATACTTATCTCCTATATTCATATTAACAAAGCATGAATTCTGCACATTTGGAAGTACTGCTGCAAACCTGCCTTCATCAACATATTCAGCTATTGGTGAATGATACAGCCATACGGTATTATCACCACTGCCTCCATGATATAACCATAATACTGGAATCTTCTCATCATTTTTTATATGTGATGGAAGAATAACTGTGCATTCCATATTACGCTTAAGGTATATAGAAAAGTGATTAACATTCATTACTGTTGCCATATATATCCTCCATCCTGTACGACTGGTCTTTTATTATATTAACTGTCTCATATATGCATTTATCCCAGAAAGTAAAATCATGACTGCCAGCAGTTTCATAATAATTCACTTTAAGTCCTGCATCTGATGCATATTTATTCCACTGTCTGCTCATTGTAAGTATCTGATCATATAATCCACATCTTATGTAAAATTCCGGGTAATTTTCCACATTTGTCTTTAAATTATTCTCTTTTAAACAATTCATTATATCAAATCGGTTATCTGATAATTTTTCCCTGTCTCCAAATATCTGATATGTATTTATTCCTTGTGGGTTGTCAAATCTTTTTTCTATATCAAGCAGTCCTGAATATGAGAACACCTTGCTATATACATCAGGCTTAATAAGTGCAGCATGTACTGCTCCATATCCCCCCATTGACATTCCTGCTATGTAACGGTCTTTTCTGTCACATGATACCCCAAACCAGTTAGTACAGGTTTCTATAAGTTCTTCTGTTAAAAATGTAAAATATTTTCTTCCATGTACATTATCTACGAAACATTTGTTATCACCTGAAATCATTATGACCGCTATATCAGTATTATCTACATAATCTGCCACTCTGGATTTCGTAATCCATGTTGTATAATCTCCTCCCATTCCATGAAGAAGATATAAAGTCTTATAACTGCCTCTTCCCTGAGGAATAATTGCATTAATCTTAACGGGCATACCAATTTTTTTTGATTCATAATTAATATTAATTAAAGCCATATTATCTCCTACTAAAAAGGAAACCGTCACATATATAGATGTGGCAGTTTCCTTAAGATTACTCTTCAGATTCTACTGTTTTGTCTGTGTCTTCTTCAAAGCCCTCTGCATCCTTACCATCTTCATCAGCAGGCTGCTTCCTTACTTTGGCAATTGTTGCTACTTTAATTCCTTCATCAAGGTTAATAAGTTTAACACCTGATGTTATTCTTCCAAGATTAGATATATCTGAACACTGAAGTCTGATTATAATTCCTTCTGTTGTAATAAGCATTACTTCTCTTGAATCATCTACAGCCTTAGCTCCTACGACATTACCTGTCTTTTCTGTTATCTTGTAACATTTGACACCTTTACCACCACGATGTTGAACTGTATATTCGTCAATGTCTGTTCTCTTACCCATACCATTCTCAGATACTATAAGCATAGTATCTCCCTGGGTACTTACCTGAACACCAACAACTTCATCCTCATCCATAAGACTCATACCTATAACACCCATTGCTGAACGTCCCGTAGGTCTTACATCTGTTTCCTTAAATCTTATACACTGTCCAAGCATTGTTACCATAAGAATCTCTGCCTGGTCATCTGTTAGTTTAACTTCTATAAGTTCATCATCTTCTCTTAAGTTAATTGCCTGTATTCCTGTCTTTCTTATATTGGCAAAATCTTTAACAGGTGTCTTTTTAACTATACCCTTCTTAGTTGCCATAAACAGGTAATCTGTATCCTGAAGTGTATCAATCTTAACAGGAACTACTGCTGTGATTGTCTCACCCGGTGCTAACTGTAAAATATTAATTATTGCAGTTCCCCTTGAAGTTCTTGATGCTTCAGGAATTTCATAAGCCTTTAACTTATAAGCTCGTCCTGTATTAGTAAAGAATGTAAGTACATGATGTGATGTTGTCATGAATAAGTCTTTGATATAATCATCATCAATTGTCTGCATTCCCTTTATTCCCTTACCACCACGATGCTGGCTCTTAAAGTTATCAGGTGTCATTCTCTTTACATAACCCAAGTTAGTTCTTGCAATAACACATGGTTCATCTGGAATAAGGTCTTCCATTGAAATATCGTATTCATCATATCCGATAGAAGTTCTTCTGTCATCACCATACTTGTCTGCTATCTCTGAAATTTCAGTCTTGATAACTCCAAGAAGCAACTTCTTATCTGCAAGAATTGCCTTGTATTCTTTAATCTTTTCATGAAGTTCCTTCAACTCAGCTTCAAGCTTACTTCTTTCCAGACCGGTCAGAGCTCTCAGACGCATATCTACGATAGCCTGAGCCTGTGCTTCTGAAAGTGCAAATTCAGCTATTAAGCTTTCCTTGGCAATCTGTACATTTGCAGAACCTCTTATTATTGATATAACTCTGTCGATATTATCTAAAGCAATCATTAAGCCTTCTAAAATGTGGGCTCTTTCTTCTGCCTTATTAAGATCAAACTTTGTTCTTCTTGTAACGACTTCTTCCTGATGAAGAAGGTAATACTTTAACATGTCATACAGGTTAAGCACTTTTGGCTGGTTATCTACTAATGCAAGCATGATTACACCAAATGTATCCTGTAACTGTGTGTGTTTGTATAACTGGTTAAGTATTATATTAGGATTGACATCTCTTCTTAACTCAATGGCAATTCTCATACCCTCTCTGTCAGATTCATCTCTTAAATCAGTGATTCCATCAATCTTCTTATCTCTTACAAGCTCAGCTATCTTTTCTATAAGCTTTGCTTTATTAACCATGTAAGGAAGTTCTGTAACTACAATTCTGTTCTTGCCATTATTCATTGGCTCAATATTAGTTACAGCTCTTACCTTTATCTTGGCTCTTCCTGTACGGTAAGCCTCTTCAATTCCCAACTTGCCGATGATTGTTCCACCTGTAGGGAAATCAGGACCTTTAACTATATCAAGGATTTCCTCAATTGTTGTGTCTCTGTCTTCTTCCACCTTATTGTCAATCATCTTTACAACAGCACCTATAACTTCTCTTAAGTTATGAGGTGGAATATTAGTTGCCATACCTACAGCAATACCTGATGTACCATTACATAACAGGTTAGGATATCTTGATGGAAGTACTGTAGGTTCTTTTTCTGTTTCATCAAAGTTAGGTATGAAATCTACAGTATCTTTGTTAAGATCTCTTGTCATCTCCATAGATATTTTGCTGAGTCTCGCCTCTGTATATCGCATGGCTGCGGCTCCATCACCATCGACTGAACCAAAGTTACCATGTCCGTCAACAAGTGGATATCTTGTATTGAAATCCTGAGCCAGCTTTACTAATGCCTCATAAATTGATGAATCACCATGTGGGTGATATTTACCCATTGTATCACCAACGATACGGGCACATTTTCTATGTGGCTTATCAGGACCGTTGTTAAGTTCTATCATTGAATATAGAATTCTTCTCTGTACCGGCTTAAGACCATCTCTTACATCCGGAAGTGCTCTGGAAGCGATAACACTCATGGCATAATCTATATAATAGTTTTCCATGGTTTTCTGCATATCGACTTCTTGAACTTTATCAAAGATATGTTCATCCATTATTATAATTCCTTTCCGTGAAGTTATTAATTAACGCAATGTGTAAATCTGGAATACGCCATGCGTAAATCCTAATCACGCGCATTCGTAAAATCTGACGATTTTACTCATGGTGCTAGTCGCACCATACAAGACAACATCACAATATTATTTAGCGTGCAAGCACGCACATAATATTCCGATATTGTCTTATGCGCTGCTTGTTAGATATCCAGATTTTTTACAAACTTAGCATTTGCTTCTATGAAATCTCTTCTTGGCTCTACCTTATCACCCATAAGTGTTGAGAATGTTACATCAAGTTCTGAATCATCATCTTCATTCATGTTAACTCTTAATAATACTCTCTTGTGTGGGTCCATTGTTGTTTCCCATAACTGCTCTGCGTCCATCTCACCAAGTCCCTTATAACGCTGGACTTTGTTGTTCTGGTCTCTTCCAATCTCAGTCATGATTGCATTAAGCTCATCATCATTATAGGCATACCAGACTTTTTTATTCTTCTCAACCTTATAAAGTGGTGGCTGTGCAAGATATACATGGCCTTCTCTTATCAGGTCAGGCATGAATCTATACAGGAATGTAAGAAGGAGTGTTGCAATATGCGCACCATCTACATCGGCATCTGTCATAATAATAATCTTGTGATAACGAAGCTTGCTTATATCAAAATCTTCATGAATACCTGTACCAAATGCAGTAATCATCGCTTTAATCTCTGCATTGCCAAGTATTCTGTCAAGTCTTGCCTTCTCAACGTTAAGAATCTTACCACGAAGTGGAAGGATAGCCTGTGTTGCACGGCTTCTTGCAGTTTTTGCTGAACCGCCGGCTGAATCTCCCTCAACGATATATATTTCGCAGTTCTTAGGGTCTTTATCTGAACAGTCTGCTAACTTACCTGGAAGTGAAGTACTTTCAAGTGCCGTCTTTCTTCTTGTTAAATCTCTTGCCTTTCTTGCAGCTTCCCTTGCACGCTGTGCAAGTAAAGACTTCTCACAGATAGACTTTGCTACTGCCGGATTCTGCTCAAGGAAGTAAGTAAGCTGCTCACTTACAATGCTGTCAACTGCTCCTCTTGCAACAGTATTACCAAGCTTCTGCTTAGTCTGTCCTTCAAACTGAGGGTCTTCAATCTTAACAGAAACAATAGCTGTAAGACCTTCTCTTATATCATCACCGGAAAGTCCCTGTTCACTGTCTTTAAGAATCTTATTCTTTCTTGCATAATCATTGAAAGTCTTAGTTAAAGAATTTCTGAAACCTGTAAGATGTGTACCACCTTCAGGAGTCTTGATATTATTAACAAATGAGTCAACAACCTCATTGTATCCGTCATTGTGCTGGAATGCTACTTCAACCTGAACGTTGTCCTTCACACCCTCACAGTAAATAATCTGACTGTATAAAGGCTCTTTACTCTTATTGAGGTACTGGACAAATTCCTTGATACCACCTTCATAATGGAATACCTTTTCCTGCTCAAGCCCCTCTCTTAAGTCTGTAAGAGTAATCTTGATTCCCTTAGTAAGAAATGCCATTTCTCTTAATCTATGCATAAGAATATCGAATTCAAATACAGTTGTTTCCTGAAAAATCTCTGAATCAGGAAGAAAAGTAACCTGAGTTCCTGTATCCTCAATATCGCAGTCACCTACAATCTTAAGGTCGTAACATATTTTTCCTCTTTCATATCTCTGCTGATAAATGTGTCCGTTTCTCTTTACCTGAACTTCAAGCCATTCAGACAAAGCATTAACTACAGATGCACCAACACCATGAAGTCCTCCTGACACCTTATATCCTCCACCGCCGAATTTACCTCCGGCATGAAGAACGGTATATACAACTTCAATGGCAGGTCTTCCTGTCTTATGATTAATATCAACAGGTACACCTCTACCATTATCAATTACAGTGATAGAGTTATCTTTATTAATCATAACCTCAATATGTGTACAAAAACCTGCTAAAGCTTCGTCAATTGCATTATCAACTATCTCGTACACAAGATGATGAAGTCCTCTTCCTGATGTACTTCCAATATACATACCAGGTCTTTTTCTTACAGCTTCAAGACCTTCGAGTACCTGAATCTGGTCTCCACCATAATTCTTCTCTGCATTCTGATCTGCCACTTTAATTCCTCCTTGTTTTACAAAGCAAAATGTAATTAATTCTCATTAACTACATGACCATCTGTTACTTTAAATATTTTATTGATATTCATTCTGTTATTAATGAATTCATCTAATCCGGTACAGGTAACAATTGTCTGGATATCACCTATGCTGTTTATAAGAAAATTCTGTCTGTTGCTGTCTAACTCAGACAAAACATCATCAAGAAGAAGCACCGGAGTATCCTTAATTACAAGCTTCACAAGTTCAATCTCAGACAGCTTCAGTGAAAGTGCTGCTGTTCTCTGCTGCCCCTGTGAACCATATTTTCTCACATCATTATCATTAATTAAGAATATAAGGTCATCTTTATGAGGACCTTTGCTTGTAGCCTTGTATTTAATATCCTTCTGTCTTGAAGACTTGACTTCTTCTTCAAAATCATTCACATCAACATCAGGAACATAAGAAACTTTAATATTCTCAATTCCTCCTGTAAGTCTTGAATGAATACCACTGATTATTGTATTAATCTTTTCTATGAAACTTTCCCTGCCTTTAATAATAAGACTTCCATACTTAACAAGCTGCATATCCCATATATCCAGAGTCTGCATAAGCTGTTCTGATGGTGCAAATGCTATGTCTTTTAAAAGCTTGTTTCTCTGATTAAGTACTTTGTTGTAATTAACAAGGTTGCTTAAATATATCTTATCAAGCTGGCTCAGTTCCATATCCATAAATCTTCTTCTCTCAGAAGGCCCGTCTTTAATAATATTAAGATCCTCCGGTGAGAAAAAAACTATATTAATAATTCCAAAAAGTTCAACAGCTTTTTTTATTGGAATACCATTGACTGCTATACCTTTGGTTTTATTTTTTTTAAGGTGCATATCTATGCGGTATTTCATATCATGCTTTAAAACATTCAGCTTAATATGAGATTCATCTTCCCCGAACCTGACTATTTCCCTGTCTTTGCTGCCACGATGTGACTTGGAAGTTGAACACATATATATTGATTCTAATATGTTAGTCTTTCCCTGAGCATTGTCGCCATATATTATGTTTACATGCTCATTGAACTTCATATCCAGAAATTCATAATTTCTGTAATCCTTTAACTCAACAGATTCGACTATCACATTAACACCTATTTTTTAATAAGAATACTGGATCCGTTGTATTCTACAACCTCTCCGCCAAAAAGCTTTTTTCCACGCTGTGTTTCAACAACGCCATTAACTTTAACTTCACCATCCTGAATAACAATTTTGGCTTCAACACCAGATTCTACTAATCCGGCAGCTTTGATTGCCTGTCCAAGTTTGATGAACTCATCTCTTAAAACTATTTCTTCCATAACTTTCCTTTCTCTTGTTAAGCTGTGAAGTTAACAGGAAGTATAAGATAAATATAATTTTCTTCCTTATCTCTGATAAAGCAAGGTGATTTATGATTAACTAAATATATAGTCACATTTTCATCATCGATAACTCTTAATGCATCCATAAGGAACTTAGGATTGAAACCAATCATAATATCCTTACCCTCTTTATCAATATCAATATCTTCGTTTAGAGCACCAACTGCAGAATTAACATTTACCTGTAATAAACCATTCTGGATATTAATAATAATTGGCTTCTTATCTCCTTCTCTTATAAGAAGATTAGCTCTGTCGATAGAATCAAGGAATTCTTTTTTATTAATAGATATTTTAGTTTCATAATCATTAGAAAGCATCTGGTTGATCTTGAAATAATCACCTTCAATAAGTCTTGAAACAACATGTGTCTGGTCAAATTCAAATAATACGTGATTGTTAGTAAAGTAAATATTAACAAGACTTTCTGCATCAGCATTAAGAATCTTGCTTATCTCCTGAAGAGTCTTTCCTGGAATTACAACTCTTACATCATCAGCTCTTCCCTCAAGCTTAATGTTACGGATAGCAATTCTGTGTCCGTCAAGACCTACAACTTTAAGATTACCTTCACTTATTTCAAAAAGTTCACCTGTCATCATTTTATTATTATCATTAATGGCAATAGAGAATATTGTCTGATTGATTACTTCTCTTAACTGGAACTGTGAAAGTGTAATCATTTTGTCTTTTATAATAGCTGGAAGATAAGAGAAATCTTCTCCTGATTTTCCGGCTATATTGAATTTACTCTTTTCACATGTAATAAGAGCATTATTATTAGAGTCTGTAGATAAAGTAATATCATTGTCAGGAAGCTTTCTTACAATTTCAGAGAAAAGCTTTGCATCAATGGCAACTTTACCCTTTTCTATAATTTCACCTTCTACTATAGTTTCGATTCCAAGTTCCATATCATTTCCTGTGAACTTGATTTCGTTAGTAGTAGCATCGATGAGGATGCATTCGAGAATATTCATTGTTGTACGTGTAGGTACAGCTTTCATTACAATACCTACAGCTTTGTTTAAGTTGGATTTAGTAAAAACTAATTTCATGTTGATAACTTCCTTTCGAAAAAAATGTAGTGGTGTGAGTCATATATAAATATATAATTTCAGTCGCCGTAGTCTTAGGCACTGTTAAAATGTTAAAAACGCTGTAAAGCCACAAAAATACCGTTATGAGGCTTTGTATAACTTTGTTGGAAATGACATTTAAACCTGTTAAAACACTGTGAAAAAATCCAGTGGATGATAAAAAAAAAAAATGGTAAAAAAAGTTATACAATTAATTCAACATTTAAATAACATGAAATTCACAGATTATCCAAAGACGATTGTGGATAACTTTTAAGAAGGATTAAGCTTCTTTATTAATATATCAACAACATTCTTTGTAGACTCATTGGTTACAGTCTCTTTGGCAATCTTGTCCGCACCATATATTACAGTAGTATGATCCCTATTTCCCATAGCTTTTCCGATAGCCTCAAGAGGAGTCTGCGTCATCTGTCTGCACAGATACATGGCAATCTGCCTTGGAAATGCTATATCTGCACTTCTTCTGTGAGATATGATGTCTTCAGGCTTGATGTGGAAATGTTCAGCTACAACTTCAATAATAAGTTCAGGTGTTATCTCCTTTTTAGAATATGGAGATATAAGATCCTTAAGTGTATTCTCCGCAAATTCAGCAGTCAGAGGAGTATGTGAAAGTTTGGAATAAGCCGAAAGCTTAGTAAGCGCCCCCTCAAGTTCCCTGATACTTGAAGTAATATTAGTTGCAACATAGTCCTTAACTTCATAAGGAAAATCAATGCCTAATGCCTCTGACTTCTTATTAATAATAGCCATCTTAGTTTCATATGTAGGTATCTGTATATCAACAGGAAGACCACTTTCAAATCTTGTACGGAGTCTGTCCGGTAAAGTTTCCATTTCTTTAGGAGGTCTGTCGGATGATATAACAATCTGCTTTCCTACAAGATAAAGATCATTAAATGTGTTGAAGAACTCTTCCTGTGTAGAAAGTTTACCTATGATGAATTGAATATCATCAATAAGAAGAACATCAATATTACGGTATTTGTTTCTGAATTCAGTATTCTTGTTAGTCTTAACCGATTCAATAAGCTCATTGGTAAATGTTTCTGATGTAACATATAAAACCTTCTTGGAAGGATCGCTTGTTATTATGAAATGAGCGATAGCCTGCATAAGATGGGTCTTTCCAAGTCCGGCACCCCCATATATAAAAAGAGGATTATATATAGGACCAGGTGTTTCTGCTACAGCCAGACATGCAGCGTAAGCCATGTTATTATTAGTACCAACGACAAATGTATCAAAAGTATAATTAGGATTAAGATTCTGAGTTGCTACATTATTATTAGTAGAAACTGATGAAATCTTTTTCTTAAGGTCTTCTTCTTTCTTTTCTTCTACTGAAATAAGGCGTACAGAATATTCCTTGTTCATAACCTCACATATTGAGATTTCAATGAACTTAAGGTACTTCTTTTCAATATAAACAGTACCCATTTCTCCCTCAGATGAAATAAGAGTAATTACATTACCTTCAAGAGAATAAATCTTAAGGGGTTTAATCCAGGTTTTAAAGGAAATATCCTGAATATCATATTCTTTTTTAAAAGTCTGGAGGATATAATCCCATTTTTCTATTAAAATATCTAATTCTTCCATTAAATCTATGCCTTTCTGGCTTGTTATTTGCGTTTCTGTTCATTTAAAAACATTCCCTTATATAATATATCATTTATAAATTTTTTTCAATAAAATGGGCAAATTTACAACGGTGGATAATTTTCTGGAAAAAAGTTCTGATATATCTTATGTGGAAAACATTATTAACTCGAAAAATGTCGAAAATAGGGAATCTTTTTCAAATTATGTAAATATAATAACATTTTTTTACACAGTTATCCACAAGTTATTAACAAAATGTGGATAACATTAATGTATACTGAGTGATTTTTGATGAAAATGTCCTGAATATGCATATTTGAAGCTTGTTAATAACCTGTGGAAAGCATTTTGTATATAAACAGTATATATAAAAATAAATGCAGTAAATATCAAGTTTTTCTTGACTTTATATTATTTACACAATATAATCAGTTCTGTGTTTTGAAATTTTTTATATGAAAATATTCTTACCATAATAAACTATAATGGTAATGAAGGAGGTGCATAGACTATGAAGATGACATTTCAGCCAAAGAACAGACAGAGATCTAAGGTTCACGGATTCAGATCAAGAATGAGTACTGCAGGTGGAAGAAAAGTTTTAGCAGCAAGAAGAGCTAAGGGTAGAAAGAAACTTTCAGCTTAATTAATATTTTTCTTGATTTTGTTGGCAGATGGGAGTTTCTCATCTGCTTTTTTCAGATTATAATAATATTTTTTAGTAACATTTTAATTAATGAGAATGGTGAATGATATGAAATATAAGGATTTTCAAACATTAGGAAGTAATCAGGAATTTAAAAAGGTGTACAGTAATAAGAGGTCTTTTGCTAATAAGAATCTTATTATGTATGTTTCTGAGAATGGAACGGATACTAAGCGTTTAGGAGTATCTGTGAGTAAGAAGGTCGGGAATAGTATTGTCCGGCACAGACTGGCAAGACTGATAAGAGAGGCATTCCGCCTTAGTACCAGTTGTATACCCGATGGATATGATTATGTTGTCGTAGCCAGAGCCAGTTTGAAAGATAAGGGTTTTTTTGAAACTAAGGAATCAATGATTCATTTATTGAAACTTCATAGGCTTTATAAGCAGGATTAAACAGGCGGTTAATATGAAGGATATAAAAGTTAAGCTGAAAAATGCGGGTAAGTTCATAGTTCTTAATATGATAAGATTATACCAGCTCGCAATATCTCCTTATAAGGGTGGTAAATACTGCAGCTTTATACCAACATGTTCGCAGTATGCAATTGAAGCAATTGAAATGTATGGAGTTTTATTAGGTGGGTGGTTGGCACTTAAAAGAATATTAAGGTGCAATCCATTTAATAAGAACGCTTATGGCTTTGATCCGGTGCCGGTAGGCAGATACGGAAAAAGAAAAAAGCAATAAACAATTAAATATTTGGATAGTGCTATATTATGCGGAGGTGACAATTTGAGTATTATTAAGCCAATTGCACAGTTACTCGGTTACATTTTAGACATCCTTTTCAAGGGTCTTAATGCAATGGGAATTGGTAATATTGCAATAGCAATCATTATTTTTACTCTGCTTGTTAAAATGTTAATGCTTCCATTACAGATTAAGCAGCAGAAAATGACTAAGTTACAGTCAGTTATGAACCCGGAAATAAAGGCTATTCAGGAGAAGTATAAGGGAAAGAACAGTGATACTGTTGCTATGCAGAAGATGCAGGCAGAAACTAAGGCTGTTTATGAAAAATACGGTGTTTCACAGTGGGGAAGCTGTGTACAGCTTCTTATCCAGATGCCTATTCTTTTTGCTCTTTACAGAGTATTCCAGCAGATACCACTTTATATTTCACAGATTAAGGTACTTTTCCTTAATATACTTGGACTTAATGGTACTGATGGTATTTCATCTGTATCAGGATATGCTGATACTCTTAATGAGATATATGGAAAGACTGTTGACTGGAGCAATACAAGCACAGCTGTAACAACACTTAATTCATTTACTGCAGATCAGTGGACTAAGTTAAAGGAAGCATTTCCAGCTTTTTCTGATATGATTACACAGAATCTTGATAAGATTAACCATATGAACACTTTCTTAGGTGTTAATATGTCTCAGAATCCAGGTTTTGGTCTTCATATAGCTATATTAATTCCAGTTCTTGCCGGAGTTACACAGTTTATATCTGTTAAGGTTTCACAGGCTGGCATGTCTCAGCCTGACAGTGATAATCCAGCAGCTGCATCAATGAAGATGATGACTTATTTCATGCCGCTTATGTCAGCATTTCTTGCAATAAGTCTTCCTTCAGGTCTTGGTGTTTACTGGATTGCAACTGCTGTTATACAGACAATCCAGACTATCTTTATTAACAGATATTATGATAAGATTGGAACAGATAAGATTGTAGAAAAGAATGTAGAAAAGCGTAATAAGAAGAGAGCCAAGAAGGGACTTCCAGCAGAAACTATTGTTAAGGGAGCTTCTGTGAGTACCAAGAATGTAAATAATAATAAGAATTCTGCTAATTCTGAAAGAGCTAAGAAGCTTCAGGAGAAAAAGGAAGCTAATGATAAGAAAATTCAGGAATTAAGGGAAGTTGCAGCAGCAAATGGTAAGGCAGTTAAACCGGGAAGTCTTGCTGATAAGGTTGGTATGGTATCAAGATACAATGAGGTCAACGATAAAAGAAAATAGAGAGGGTTAAGTAATGGAATATATTGAAGTTACAGGAAAATCTGTTGAAGAAGCTATAACTAATGCCTGCACAAAGCTTGGTATTCCAAGTGATAAGCTTGATTATGAAGTTATAGAAAAAGGAAATTCAGGATTTTTAGGAATATTTAATTCTAAGCCTGCTAAGATTAAGGCAAGAGAAAAACAGGAAGAGCCAGAGGTTAAGGCTGTTGAAGCTCCTAAGAAGCCAGAAGTACCAGTTAATACTGAAAAGAAGCCTGAGAAGAAGGCTGATGATTTCAAGAAGGAAGAGCCTAAGAAGGAATTCAAGTCTGAAACTAAGAAAGAGTTCAAAAAAGAATTTAAGCCAGCAGATAACCATAATACAGAATCTGTTAAGGAAGCACCTAAGGCTGAAGCACAGCCAAAGGCAGAACCATTTACAGCAGAACAGAAGGAAGATATTAAGAAGGATATAAAGGCATTTCTTGACAGCATGTTTGGTGCTATGAGCATGGAAGTTAATGTTGATATTACATTTGACGATGAAGAAAACAGCGTTAATGTAGATCTTTCTGGAGATAACATGGGCGTTCTTATCGGTAAGAGAGGACAGACACTTGATTCTATCCAGTATCTTACAAGTCTTGTAATCAACAAGAACAGTGAGAAGTATGTAAGAGTTAAATTAGATACAGAGAACTACAGAAAGAGAAGAAAAGAAACTCTTGAGTCTCTTGCTAAGAATATTGCATACAAGGTTAAGAGAAGCAGAAGACCTGTTTCACTTGAGCCTATGAACCCATATGAAAGAAGAATTATCCACTCAGCACTTCAGTCAGACAGATTCGTATCTACAAGAAGTGAGGGTGAAGAACCTTTCAGACATGTTGTTGTTTATCTTGAAAGAGAAAATAATAACAGATATAACAGATAATTAGATATATGATTTTATGAAATGCTGTGGTATTATTATCACAGCATTTTTTATATGGAGGATGGAAATGGAGGACACAATAGCAGCTATATCTACCAGTACAATGTCAAGCGGTGGAATAAGTATTGTGAGAATAAGCGGTCCTGATGCAATCGGCATTGGTGATAAAGTATTCAGATCAAAAAAGAATATTAGGCTTGCAGATGTACAGAGTCATACAGTACATTTTGGAAATATATGTGATAACGGTAATGAAATTGACGAAGCACTTGTAATTGTCATGAAAGCTCCTAACACATACACAAGGGAGAATATTGTTGAGATTGACTGTCACGGTGGTATTCTTGTAACAAAGAAGGTGTTAGAGGCAGTACTTAACGCAGGTGCAAGGCTTGCAGAGCCTGGTGAATTTACAAAGAGGGCATTTCTTAATGGAAGAATTGATTTATCTCAGGCAGAGGCTGTTATTGATATTATTAATGCAAAGAATGACTATGCTTTGAAATCATCTGTTAATCAGTTAGATGGTAAATTATCTGAGAAGATTAAGAATATAAGAGAAATAATACTTAATAACGTTGCATTTATAGAAGCTGCACTTGATGATCCGGAACATTTTGATATAGATGCTAATGTAAATAACCTTAAAAATGATGTGGAAAACTGTCTTAATAATGTGGATAACTTGTTAAAAACATGCGACAATGGCAGAATTATGCATGATGGCGTACGTACAGTCATTTTGGGGAAAACTAATGCGGGCAAATCAAGCCTGCTTAATGTACTTGCAAGAGAAGAGAGAGCAATTGTTACTGATATAGAGGGAACTACAAGAGATACTCTTGAGGAAATGATTAATCTGTCGGGAATAACTCTTAATCTTATTGATACTGCAGGAATCAGAAAAACTGATGATGTAGTTGAGAGTATTGGTGTTAATAAGGCCAAGAAACTTGCAGAGGTTGCTGATCTTGTAATATATGTGGTTGATTCTTCAAGGGCACTTGATGATAATGACTACGAGATTATGGAACTTATCAAGGATAAGAAGGTTCTTGTAATACTTAATAAAGCTGATCTTGCACAGGTTACTACAGCAGCTGATATTAAGAAAATCATCAACTGTGAGACAGTTACTATATCTGCAAAGCAGGAGACAGGAATTGAAGAGCTTGAGGAAACTGTTAAGAATATGTTTTTTAATGGTGAAGTTAAGTTTAATGAAGATGTGTATATTACAAGTACAAGACACAAAGAACTTTTAAAGAAAGCAGATGAAAGCTTAAAACTTGTACTTGATGGAATTGATAACATGGTAAGTGAAGATTTCCTTACTATTGATTTAATGGCTGCATATGAGAATCTTGGACTTATAATAGGAGAAGAGATTGAAGATGACCTTGCCAACAGAATTTTCTCAAAGTTCTGTATGGGTAAGTAATGCAGGTTGATAAGGAGAAGTAATATGCCTAATATTAGAGAAGAATATGATGTTGTAGTAGTAGGTGCCGGTCATGCAGGCTGTGAGGCTGCCCTTGCTGCTGCAAGAATGGGACTTGAAACAATTATATTTACAGTAAGCGTTGAAAGTATTGCAATGATGCCTTGTAATCCTAATATAGGAGGAAGCTCTAAAGGACATCTTGTAAGGGAAATAGATGCCCTCGGTGGCGAGATGGGCAAGAATATTGATGCTACATTTATACAATCAAAGATGTTAAATGCATCAAAAGGCCCTGCGGTTCATTCACTCCGCGCACAGGCTGACAAGTCTGATTACAGCAGAAGAATGAGAAATGTGCTTGAGAATACTGAACATCTGCATATAAGACAGGCAGAGGTGTCAGAAATTATAGTTAATGATGGAAAAATTGGCGGTGTAAAGACTGTTTCTGGTGCAGAATATATAGCAAAGGCGGTTGTTTTATGTACAGGTGTATATCTTAAGGCAAGATGTATATACGGCGATGTAAGCTATTATACAGGTCCTAACGGATTGCAGGCTGCCAACCATCTTACACAGTCACTTATCGATAACGGAATTGAGGTAAGAAGATTCAAGACAGGTACTCCTGCGAGAGTTGATAAGAGGTCTGTAGATTTCTCTAAGATGACAGAGCAGTTCGGCGATAAGAGAGTTGTGCCATTTTCATTTGAAACAGACCCTGAGAGTATTCAGAAGGAACAGGTAAGCTGCTGGCTCACATACACTAATGAAGAGACACACAAGATTATTATGGATAATCTTGACCGTTCACCTCTTTATTCAGGTGATATTCACGGAACAGGCCCAAGATACTGCCCATCGATTGAGGATAAGGTTGTAAGATTTGCAGACAAAGACAGACATCAGGTATTCATTGAGCCGGAGGGCTTATACACTAATGAAATGTATCTTGGCGGAATGAGCAGTTCAATGCCTGAAGATGTACAGTATGCAATGTACCGCACAGTTCCGGGACTTGAGAATGTCAGAATCGTAAGAAATGCTTACGCTATTGAGTATGACTGTATTAACGCCGTCCAGTTAAAGTCATCTCTTGAATTCAAGAAGATTGAAGGTTTATTTGCAGGAGGACAGTTTAACGGAAGCTCAGGATATGAGGAAGCCGCTGCACAGGGAATTATTGCTGGTATCAATGCAGCACTTTTTGTTAAGAAGGAAGAACCACTTATACTTGACCGTTCAGAAAGTTATATAGGTGTTCTTATAGACGATCTTGTAACTAAGGAAACAGCAGAACCTTACAGAATGATGACAAGCCGTGCAGAGTACAGACTTATATTAAGACAGGATAATGCAGATATAAGACTTACTAAATACGGTTACAGAGTCGGACTTATAAGTGAGGAAAGAATGAATCGTCTTACACGCAAGATTCAACTTATAGATGAAGAGATAGAGCGTGTTAAGTCAGTTAATATAGGAACTGGAAGTGAAGTACAGAAGGTACTTACAGATAACGGAAGTACTGAGCTTACAACAGGAGCTACACTCGCTGAGCTTATCAAGAGACCTGAGCTTTCATATGATGTTCTTGCTCCAATTGACAAGCACAGACCAGAACTTCCTTGGGATGTATGCGAACAGGTTAATATTAATCTGAAATATGAAGGATATATAGACAGACAGTTAAGACAGGTTGAACATTTTAAAAAGCTTGAAAATAAGCTTATACCAGACAACCTTGATTACTTCGGAATAAGCGGATTAAGAAAAGAAGCAATGCAGAAGCTTGATAAATTTAGACCTCGTTCAATAGGACAGGCTTCAAGAATATCAGGTGTTTCACCTGCTGATATATCAGTGCTTCTTGTTTATCTTGAATCTCTTAGAAGAAAGCATTAATAAAAATCATTGATAAAAAGCATTAATAAGGAGAAATGTATGATAAATGAAACATTTAAGAACAATCTGGATTCTATAGGTGTTGAGCTTACAGACAGACAGTTTGAGCAGTTTGACATGTATTATAACCTGCTTGTTGAATGGAACAGCTTTATGAACCTTACTGGAATTACAGATTATGATGAAGTTCTTTTAAAGCATTATGTTGACAGTCTTGTGTTAGATATTGAAAAAATCGGACATGGGAAAAAAGAGATTTCTCTTATTGATGTTGGAACAGGTGCTGGTTTTCCGGGACTTCCGTTAAAGATAGCACATCCACAGCTTAATGTAGTTCTGCTTGATTCCCTTAATAAAAGAGTAAAATTTCTTAATCAGGTAATAGAAGATCTTGGACTCACAGGAATAGAAACGGTTCATTCAAGAGCAGAGGATGGTGGAAGAAATAAAGACTTAAGAGAACATTTTGATGTAAGTGTTTCACGAGCTGTTGCTAACTTAGCAACTCTTGTGGAATATAACCTTCCATTCGTCAAGGTTGGTGGATATTTCGTGGCATATAAGTCAGGAGATATTGATGAAGAATTGGTAAATGCCAAGAAAGCAGTCAGTGTTCTTGGAGGAACAATAGAAGAAGTGAAGAAATTCAAGCTTCCAGGCACAGATATTGACCGTTCTTTAGTATATATCAAGAAGGTTAAGCCGACATCTGGAAAGTTCCCAAGAAAGGCAGGGCTTCCTTCAAAAGAGCCAATCGCTTAATTAGTGTGTTTTACACATTACAGGATAAATAAAACCCATATTATTCACATTATATGATTAATAATTCATCATATTGTGGATAATATGGGTTTGTTTTTTATAAGCTGTTGATTAAAAAAATTATTGAAAATGTCCGATTAATTGAGGAATATCTCAGCCTGTCTTACGAACTCAGAAGGCTGTTCAACCTGTGGAAGCTTCTTGGCATCCTGAATCATAACATTTTCGATTGCAGGATTGATGTGGATATATTCATCAATAACATCATTATTATTGTGCATTCCGTTAATCATGTATATACAGTTATCAAGCTCAGAAAGTGCTTTTGAGATAGTAACAGTAGTAAAGTTACATTCTGTGCTGATAAACAGATACTTAGCTGCTGCTTCACCAAGATGTGCATTCTCATGGCATGCGTTGATATAATCAGCAGGAACTTTTCCATCCTTGAAGGTTCTTGAAAGAAGTTTCCTAAGAGATGGTCTGTTAAACAGAATGTTATATACAGTAGTTCCAATAACAGGCACATTTAAAATGTGTCTTCTTATTCCACTTAAGTTGTCAGGTCCTTTTAGAGCATCTTCAACTGATAAAGGAGAAACAAGAATAATCTTATTAAACAGTGCATGATTATTAAATGCAGCCATTATTACAATTGGTGTTGAACCTGCTGTAGCGACAACATCAGTCTTGGAACGGATAACATTGAGTACGAAATCATTGATAAGCTGTGTATACATAAATGTTGTATAAGTAAGATTAGGTTTATCAGAATGTCCACAGCCCAATAAATCAATGGCGTAAACCTTGTGATTCTTAGCAAAACTGTTAATAGTCTGTTCCCATTCGTAGCTTGAACTGTAAGAATTAAGATCGTGTATAAGTAAAAGTGGAGATCCTGAGCCGGCAGTTACATATGCAATATTGCCGAACTTCCACTGATAATTGCTTCTTATTCTTTTACCGGTATAATTATTAGCGGTAGATGATTTAAATATTATACTGTTAATCAGATGTGTTGTAGTAACAACAGCAGCTCCCATACCTACTGCCAGTCCTATTTTCTGCCATTTATTCATAGTATTCCTCCGTTTCCTTATTGAAAGAATTTCGTATACTTCATAGATATTATAATTATATGTCATTATTTAATATGTGGCAATGCTATTTTTCAAAGTTAATATTAGTACTTTTTGGGGGATTTTTACTATTTATTCTTATTAATAGTAAAAAAGTACTTTATTTCTCGAAAATAATAGAGTATTATTTTAAGTAATAGTTTTTAAAATGTCGAGATATGGATATATTAATTTTTATGTATTTATAATTTAAAATATATAATATTAATATATAATAATTTATGGGGTAAAAATGTCTGATTCATGTAGAAAATATGTAGAAAATGAATTGAATTTATTAAAAGACAGGTTGGAAAATATTAATAATGAAATTCATTCATCTAATATTGAACTAAAAACAATAGATAAGAATATAAAGAAATTAAATAAAGAAAAAGATTGGACAGAAGATATATTTCATTCAGTTACTTCGTCTACTGATACTTCTGTAGTGGCAATAGAAGCTCTGAAAAATAATAAATCTAAGACATTGCAGAAAATAACAGATTTATCTGAAGAAAAACAGAATGTGGCTGAGAAAATTGAGACACTTAATAAAGTATTAGAAGAAGATATGTCATCAGAAAATGTTTCACGTGAAACACTGATAGATAGTCAGAATAATTCTGTTAAGTTAATTGACTTTATTGAAATGGATCGCCAAAGAATTTCAAGAGATATTCATGATGGTGTTGTACAGAATTTAACGGCATTAATACATAAGCAGGAATTTATATATCAGATAGCTGATAAAGATATTAACAGAGGTAAATTAGAAATTAATAATTCTATAACTCTGATAAAAGATTCAATAGATGAATTAAGAAATATTATATATCAGCTTCGCCCTATGAGTGTAGATGATTTAGGCTTTAAAAATGCAATAACATATATGTTAGATAAATTTGACAGGGAAAGTGATAAAGTAATATATGATTATTCTATCAATTGTAATGATGATGAGATAATTGATTCTACTATTACAATTTCAATACTTAGAATTATTAATGAGTTGAACAGCAATGCAATTAAGTATTCAGAATGCACTAATATATCTGTTAATATTGAATTAGATAAAGAAAATAAGTATATAGTAGTTGATTTTAAAGACAATGGATGTGGATTTGATTTTGAAAATACTATATATGACAGAGAAAAACATACTGGATTTGGAATGGAAATGTTAAAAGAAAGAGTTTCACTGCTTAATGGAACTATAAATTATTATAATGAAAATGGTTCAAAATTTGTAATCAGAATTCCAGTATGGTAAGGAGGGTTTTATAATGGCGGTTAATGTTTTACTAGCTGATGATCATAAAATGGTTAGAGAAGGATTAAAACAATTATTAGAGATTGATTCAGAAATAAAGGTTGTAGGTGAGGCAGGAGATGGTTATGAATGTCTTAATGTAACTAATAAGACAAAACCAAATGTTGTTTTACTTGATTTAAACATGCCTAATCTTGATGGACTTCAGGTTCTGAGTATAATGAAACAACAAAAGATGTTATGCAAAGTTATTGTATTGACAATACATAATGAAATAGAATATTTAATAAAGGCACTTGATATTGGATGTGACGGATATGTATTAAAGGATTCTAATTTTGAAACATTAAAGAAAGCAATATTTGCTGTATATTCTGGAGAAACATATATTGAACCAAGTCTTATGCCACTTCTTAATGCAAGCCTTGCGGAAAGAGATGTATTAAAAGAAAAGGTATCTGATTTAACAAGAAGAGAATTAGAAGTATTAAAAATGATTGCATCTGGTGCATTCAATAAGGAAATAGCTTCAACACTTAATATAAGTGAGAGAACAGTTAAAAATCATGTTTCAAATATATTTAAAAAAATTGGTGTTTCGGATAGAACACAGGCAGCGGTTTTTGCAATTAAAAATGATATTATAAGCATAAAATAATTTGATTTTTAAGAGGGTATAGATATATAGTCTATACCCTCTTATTTTTATTAATTTTAAAATTGTATAAACAAAATGTTTCACATGAAACATTAAAAAATAACAAATTATATAACACAACTCAACAATGTGTGTTATAATAAAAAACAGTGAATAAATAACACTAATGTTTAATATAAAATAATATAATATATGTTTCACGTGAAACATATATTATATGGAAGAAGAGGGTAATGTGGGAAGAATAATAGCAATTGCAAATCAGAAAGGTGGAGTTGGTAAGACTACAACAGCAATAAACCTTTCTGCATGTCTGGCTGAAGCTGGACAAAAAGTTCTTGTTATAGATATAGATCCACAGGGAAATACAACTAGTGGATTTGGATTATCTAAAACAGATATTGAAAAAACAGTATATGAAGTTTTATTGAGAGAATGTAATATTAAAGAAGCAATAGTAGAAGATGCTGTTGAAAATCTCGATATTCTACCATCTAATGTTAATCTTGCAGGTGCGGAGATTGATTTAATTGATGTGGAAAATCGTGAATATACTTTAAAAGAAAGTATATCAGAAATAAGAGACAGATACGATTATATAATACTTGACTGTCCACCGTCACTCAGTATGCTTACTGTTAATGCAATGACAGCAGCGGATACTGTTCTTGTACCAATCCAGTGTGAATATTATGCACTGGAAGGATTAACTCAGCTTATACATACAATAAATCTTGTTAAAAGGAAACTTAATCCGGAACTGGAACTTGAGGGTGTTGTATTTACAATGTATGATTCAAGAACTAATTTGTCATTACAGGTTGTGGAAAATGTAAAAGATAATCTTAAACAGAATATTTATAAAACAATCATACCAAGAAATATCAGGTTAGCTGAAGCACCTAGTCATGGTTTACCAATCAATCTGTATGATTCTAAATCAACAGGAGCAGAAAGCTATAGATTATTAGCCGAAGAAGTTATGGGAAGAGAAGATTAATAATAATGGAGGATAATATGCCAACAGTAAAGAAAACAAGTAAAACAACTAAATCAAGAGGTTTAGGTAAAGGAATTGCTTCTTTAATACCAGAAGATGATAATAATGATGAGAAGGTAGTAGTTAAAGAGGTTGTAAAGGAGGTCGTTAAGGAAGTTCCTGTTCCAGCAGAAACTAAACTTAAGATTTCACAGATTGAGCCTAATAAGAATCAGCCAAGAAAAGCATTTGATGAAGATGCACTTATAGAGCTTTCGGAATCAATAAAGCAGTATGGTGTCTTGCAACCACTTCTTGTACAAAAGATGGATAAAAATTATCAGATTATAGCGGGTGAAAGAAGATTCAGGGCAGCAAGACTGGCTGGGGTAAAGGAAGTTCCAGTTATAATAAAAGATTATTCATCACAGGAAGTAATGGAAATAGCTCTTATTGAGAATATTCAGAGAGAAGACCTGAATCCAATTGAAGAAGCACTTGCCTACAGACAGCTCATTAAAGATTACAGATTGAAGCAGGATGAAGTTGCAGAAAAAGTAGCTAAATCAAGAACGGCAATTACTAATTCATTAAGATTGTTAAAACTTGATGACAGAGTACAGGAAATGGTGATTGAAGGGAAATTAAGCAGCGGTCATGCAAGAGCAATAATAGGTATTGAAGATAAAGAAAAACAGTACATGGTGGCATTGAAAATATTTGATGAAAAACTAAGTGTAAGAGATGTTGAAAAGCTTGTTAAGAATATTGATAAATTAGATAAAACTGTGGAAAAGAAAAAAACAGAAAATGATTTTGTTTATAGAGATTTCGAAGAAAAGTTAAAGAAAATCATGGGAACACAGGTTGTTATTAAGAACAAAAATAATAACAAAGGAAAAATAGAAATACAGTATTATTCACAGGCAGAACTGGAAAGAATATATGATATGTTAAAGAAAGTTAATGAACAATAAAATTAAAGGATTAATTAAATAAATATTGTGAAATACGAGGTTACGAAAAATATGTTAGATGTATTTGGTTTGTTTAAAGTGGATACACTGTATGTAGTTATAGGTCTGCTTGTAATTACAATTGCAGCTATAGTACTTGCTATTGTTGCAATATGCAAGTCGGCATCCATGATGAAAAAGTATAAGATGATGATGGAAGGTTCTGACGGAAAGAACATGGAAAAGATGGTAAGAAAGTACACTGATGACATCATCAATCTTCAGAAGACAAGTGAAGATAACACAGAGGCTATTAAGGATATATATGAAAAGATGCAGCTTACATTCCAGAAGGTTGGTGTGAATAAGTATGACGCATTCCATGAAATGGGTGGAAAGTTAAGCTTTGCATTATGTATGCTTGATAAGAAGGATAATGGTTATGTTGTAAATGTAATGCACAGCAATGATGGATGTTTTGCATATATTAAGGAAATTGTTAATGGAAAGTCTTACATTGAACTTGGCAAGGAAGAAGAAAAGGCAGTTAATCAGGCTTTAGCAGGTCGTATGGGAGACGAAGAATTAAGCAAAGAAGTTAATGATTTAGTACAGAAAGACAAAATGTAATTGAAAATATACTGAAAAAGGTGCATAATAGCATTTGGTAAATTTGATAAAATAGTGTCAATTATAGGACACGGAAATGAGGAGTAATGTTAGATTTAAAATTTGTCAGAGAAAACCCGGATATTGTTAAACAGAATATTAAGAATAAATTTCAGGACAGAAAGCTTCCACTTGTAGATGAAGTTATCGAGCTTGATGCAAAGGCTCGTGCAACACAGACAGAAGCTGATGAGTTAAGAGCCAACAGAAACAAGCTATCTAAGCAGATTGGTGCTCTTATGGCACAGGGTAAGAAGGAAGAGGCTGAGGCGGTTAAGGCACAGGTAAGTGCAGATGCAGCAAAGCTTGCTGAATTAGAGGCTGCTGAGAAGGAACTTAATGAAAAGGTTACTAAGATTATGATGACTATTCCTAATATCATTGATCCTAGTGTACCAATCGGTAAGGATGACAGTGAGAATGTTGAAATCGAGAAGTTTGGTGAGCCTGTAGTTCCTGATTTTGAAGTTCCATACCATACAGATATTATGGAAAGATTCAACGGAATTGATATGGATGCAGCTGGTAAGGTTGCTGGTAACGGTTTCTATTATCTTATGGGTGATATTGCAAGACTTCATTCAGCAATTATCTCATATGCAAGAGATTTCATGATTGACAGAGGATTCACATATTGTATTCCTCCTTATATGATAAGAAGTAATGTAGTTACTGGTGTTATGAGCTTCGATGAAATGGATGCCATGATGTATAAGATAGAAGGTGAAGATCTTTACCTTATCGGAACAAGTGAACATTCAATGATTGGTAAGTTTATTGACACAATTACACCAGAGGAAGAGCTTCCTAAGACACTTACAAGCTATTCTCCATGTTTCAGAAAAGAGAAGGGTGCTCATGGTATCGAGGAAAGAGGTGTATATAGAATCCACCAGTTCGAGAAACAGGAAATGATTGTTGTCTGCAAGCCAGAAGATAGCAAGATGTGGTTTGATAAATTATGGCAGAATACAGTAGATTTCTTCAGAACAATGGATATTCCGGTAAGAACACTTGAGTGCTGTTCAGGAGATTTAGCTGATCTTAAGGTTAAATCAATCGATGTTGAAGCATGGTCACCAAGACAGAAGAAGTACTTCGAGGTTGGTTCATGCTCTAATTTAGGAGATGCTCAGGCTAGAAGACTTAAGATAAGAGTTCAGGGTAAGGACAAGAACAAGTACTTTGCACATACTCTTAACAACACATGTGTTGCACCTCCAAGAATGCTTATCGCATTCCTTGAGAACAACCTTCAGGCAGATGGCAGAGTTCTTATTCCAGAAGCACTCCGTATGTACATGGGTGGCAAGACAGAATTAGTACCAGTTAAATAATAGGATTATTAACTAATACGCATACTATATAGATATTATTAAAAATGTGGATAAAACATATCAGATGAATATGTTTTATCCACATTTATTTTATATTATCCACAAAATTTGTGGATAAGTGTGTTAAAACTGTGGGGAATTCACGGAAATACTGTTAAATACCAGCATTTTTCTGTGGAAAACCTTGTTTTTATTGGATTGAGGAAAAATATTACTGGAAATCTACGACATTTATCCACTGCTCAAGAAGTTCTTTTTCCTCTTCTTTATTCTTGGTAAGTCTTGCTGCTGCAACTAATGGAAGCCATTCATTAACATATGAACGCTTTGTGTTAGTCAGTTCACAGAAAGTATTTATGTATTTTTCAGGAATATCACTCTTATCACCAAACTGTAATTTAAGAAGTAAAAATGTATTCGCAATATCGGCAGATGCATTACCCTGTGTTGCATGTACCCAGTCAACTGCTGTAATTTCTTCAATATTACCCTTGGCATCTGCAGATACAATAATATTGTCAGGACAATAGTCTCCGTGACAAAGCTTAGTATGATTCTTCATGGAATTAAGTCTTGTAAGAAGTTCATACTTAACACTGTTATCAAGTTCTTCAATTGAGTTAATCTGGCGGTTCATTTTATCCTTTAATACCAGAAGAAGTGGGTTAGACTTCTTCTGGAAAGATATCTGGTATTCAACCATTTTCTTAATGTAATCATCAGCTTTGTCAGGGTGTTTTTCAATTAACTGTGTAAGAGTAGGACCTTCAACATACTCACTTGTGATAGACCATTTACCGTCAGTAACAGCAACCTCTAAGAGCTTTGGAATATTAACACCTGCATCCTCTACTCTTGCAGTATTAAGAGCTTCATATAATACATCTGACTTGTTGTAGTTCTTATCAAAGACTTTAATTGCCTTGTTGTTCTCTACATATACTGATTTTAACTTGGATTTTGCTAAATATTTTTTCATATGACATGTCTTCCTTTCTTAAAATAATAATGATGATTATTTACCATAGTAAGCCTTTAAGTACATGGCTTTCATTTCACTCATAAGAGGATATCTTGGGTTAGCACCAGTACACTGGTCATCAAATGCGGCTTCTGTCATCTCATCAAGAGTTGCAAGGAAGTCTTCCTCTTTAACACCATAATCTGCAATAGTTTTCTTAATTCCTACCTTTGCCTTTAATTCTTCAATAGCCTTGATGAGGTTTTCAAATTTCTCATCATCATCTTTACCCTGAATTCCAAGGAAGTCAGCACATTCTACATAACGTGCTTTGCAATGTGGATACTGATACTGTGAGAATGTTCCCATCTTTGTTGGAACCTCTGCAGCATTGAATCTCATTACATCAGTGATAAGAAGGGCGTTAGCAATTCCGTGTGGAAGGTGGTGATATGCACCAAGCTTATGTGCAAGTGAGTGGCATACTCCAAGGAAAGCATTAGCAAAAGCCATACCAGCCATAGTAGAAGCTGTTGCCATCTTTTCTCTTGCAACTGCATCATGTGCACCTAATTCATAAGCTGCTGGAAGATATTCAAATATATTCTTCATAGCCTGTAATGCAAGACCATCTGTATATTCTGTTGCCATAATGGAAGCGTATGCTTCAAGTGCATGTGTAAGTGCATCAATACCAGAAGCTGCTGTAAGTCCCTTAGGCTGATCCATATGCATATCAGCATCAATAATAGCCATCTTAGGAAGTAATTCGTAGTCAGCAAGTGGATATTTCTGACCAGTTGTTTCATCAGTAATAACTGCAAAAGGAGTTACCTCTGAACCTGTTCCAGAAGATGTTGAGATAGCGACAAAGTAAGCTTTCTCGCCCATCTTAGGGAATGTGTATATTCTCTTTCTGATATCCATGAAACGCATAGCCATATCAAGGAAGTCTGCCTCAGGATGTTCATACATAACCCACATAATCTTGGCAGCATCCATTGCAGAACCACCACCGATTGCAATGATTACATCAGGTTCGAAAAGTCTCATGGCTGCGGTGCCTTCTTTAGCGCATGCAAGTGTTGGATCTGGTGCTACATTATAGAAAGTAGTATGCATGATTCCTAAAGAATCTAACTTATCTGTGACACATTTGGTATAACCATTCTTATAAAGGAACTGGTCAGTAACGATAAATGCTTTCTTCTTACCCATTACAGTTCCAAGTTCATCAAGGGCAACAGGTAAGCAGCCCTTCTTAAAGTAAACCTTCTCAGGTGCTCTAAACCAAAGCATATTCTCTCTCCTCTCAGCGACAGTCTTTACATTAAGCAGATGTTTTACTCCAACGTTCTCAGATACTGAGTTGCCGCCCCATGAGCCGCATCCAAGTGTAAGAGAAGGAGCCATCTTAAAGTTGTAAAGGTCACCGATACCACCGTGAGATGAAGGTGTATTGATAAGGCAGCGGCATGTCTTCATTCTCTCAGAGAATTCAGCAATCTTGTCTGCCTGTGTTTCAACATTAATATAAAGAGATGATGTATGACCGAATCCGCCATCTGCAATCAGGTGTTCAGCTTTTGAAAGAGCATCTTCAAAATCCTCAGCCTTGTACATTGCAAGAACAGGTGATAACTTTTCATGTGCAAATTCTTCTGAAAGGTCTACAGATGTCACCTCGCCGATAAGAATCTTAGTTTCTTCAGGAACTGTAACACCTGCCAAAGCTGCGATTGTGTGGGCTTTCTGACCTACAATCTTTGCATTAAGCGCGCCGTTGATAATAATTGTCTTTCTTACCTTCTCTGTCTCGCTCTTATTAAGGAAGTAGCAGCCTCTGTATGCAAATTCTTCTTTAACAGCCTTGTAGACCTTCTTGTCAACAATTACAGACTGTTCAGAAGCACATATCATACCATTGTCAAATGTCTTAGAATGAATAATGGAGTTAACAGCAAGTATTACATCTGCTGATTCATCAATGATAGCAGGAGTATTACCGGCACCTACACCAAGTGCAGGCTTTCCAGAAGAGTAAGCTGCCTTAACCATTCCAGGTCCTCCGGTAGCCAGGATAATGTCTGCTTCCTTCATAAGTGTATCTGTAAGCTCAAGTGAAGGAACATCTATCCAGCCAATGATTCCCGCTGGGGCACCTGCTGCAACAGCAGCTTCAAGAACAACCTTAGCCGCTGCAATTGTTGATTTCTTAGCTCGTGGATGTGGGCTTATGATAATACCATTTCTAGTCTTAAGTGAAATAAGAGTTTTGAAAATAGCTGTTGAAGTTGGATTAGTTGTAGGGATTACGGCTGCAACAACGCCAATAGGCTCAGCAACTTTTTTAATTCCATATGCCTTATCCTCTTCAATAACACCACATGTCTTAGTATCTCTGTAAGCATTATAAATGTATTCTGAAGCATAATGATTCTTGATAACCTTATCTTCTACAATTCCCATACCAGTTTCTTCAACTGCAAGCTTTGCAAGAGGAATTCTTGCTTTATTGGCAGCAAGTGCAGCAGCAGTAAATATCTTATCTACCTGCTCCTGTGTATAGGTTGCAAAGATACGCTGTGCCTCACGTACACCTGCAAGTCTTTCTTCAAGAGCTTCGACTGTGTCAACAATTGGGTAATTCTCAGTTAAATTCTTTGACATAACATTTCCTCCATAAATTGATTCGTGTAATATTGATTGATAATAATTTAACAATGTCAATATAACACTAATATAATTATAAGTCAATATTCATTGTAATATTAATTAAAATATGATATCTTTTACCTATAGTAACAGGGGTTGAATAATGTTTTATTAAGAATGGAGCGCATTATGAAACAGGTAAGTGTTGATAATCTTAGAGAAAACGATATATTAGCCCTTCCTATATTATCGCAGGCGGATGCGGTACTTATTCATGCTGATGTTCCTATGACAACAGAGCTTATAAGCAGAATCAGGAATCTTGGAACAAGAACTGTATATATAAAGGATGACAAAGAAGGCATTTTATCAGATAGTACATCAGATAATGAGGAAGAGGAATATCCATACAAGGTAGAAGAAACTGCAAAGAATTCAAGGCAGGTAGTTAAGAAAATATTAGAAAAACACATTTATAAACATAATGAGGAACTCAAGGTTATTGTTGAGGAAGCACAGAGAATTTTAGACTCAGTGCTTGCTGAGCCGGAGGTAGTCAATAATATAACAGAAATCAGGAATGTAAGTACTGATATGTACACTCATTGTATAAATGTGTGTGCATTATCTACTATTATGGCGTTAAGGCTTAAAATGAGTGACAAGCAGGTTCACAATGTATCAATGGGCGCAATACTTCATGATATCGGGTTAAGATATATTAATGTTCCATATGTTAATATTAATGAAGATAAAATGACACCGAAGGATGTTGTAGAATATAAGAAACATACAATATTTGGCTACAGCTCATTACAGGATGAAGCATGGCTTCCAGATGTGGCTAAGGAAATAGTACTTTTCCATCATGAAAGAATAGATGGTTCTGGATATCCATTCCAGCATAAGGGGGAAAGACTTAAGCCCGAAGTAAAGCTTGTTTCCATATGTGATGATTTCGACAGCATGATAAGTGGTATCGGAAATGAAAAAATGAAGATATACGAAGCAATTGAGTACATAAAGGTGCATGCGGGAATCAAGTATGATTCTACAATTGCAGCAAAGTTTCTGGATTCAGTTGCGGCATATCCTGTCGGATGTACTGTTTATACAAGTGATGGCGAAAAGGGTGTAGTCATCAGACAGAATAAGGAAGCTGCTGACAGACCGGTTATAAGAATGACTCAGCATGCTGATGGAACACCTTATACAGAGAATGTAGAGTATAATTTATTAAAGAAACTTACTATGTTTATAGTTGATACAGAATAGGGTATCGGAGCAATATATGAATTTATATATAAGAGCACTTGGATTTGATAATATGACATCCGGGGCTGAAGAAAAATTTATTAAAACAGGAATTAAAGAAAGTATAAAAGAAGGATTTGTGATACGCCACGAGAAATTAGATCGTGGCGTTATTATCTTACGTCTCAGTAATTCAACAGGTTTATATGTGTATGGAAGATATGAAAAGAATACTTTCAAATATGAGTATTATTTTCCATTTGTTGTGGGAAAGAATTTAAGCGACAATGAGGAGATGACGATTGAAAGACATCTTGATAAGGAGTCATATGCGGTAATATGTGATGAATTAAAGACGGGAGTTACGCTTATATTCTATCTTCAGAATGTTATGGATTATCTTGAATATCTGTACAGTGGAAAGGATTTTAAGGCACCTGATTTTGATCCTGATATTAAGAATGAGATAGGGAAGTTTCCTATTAAGAACAAAAAGGTTGCACTTACAGGACTTTCTCTTGGTGGAATTATTATGCTTCCTATAAGAAAAGAGAAGAAAAATACAAGAAGCAGACAGGATGAAATTGCAAGAAAGAATCTTATTCAGGCAGCAAAGAATGGAGATGAGGATGCAATTGAGAGCCTTACAATTGAAGATATTGATACATACAATGAACTTTCTAACCGTGTCATGAAGGAAGATATATTTACTATAGTAGACTCAACATTTATGCCATGCGGTGTAGAATGTGACCAGTATTCCGTCATAGGAGAAATTCTTGAACTGCGTGAAGAGGAGAATATATACACTGGTGAGAAGATATATATTATGGTTCTTGAATGTAACAGTCTTATTATAACTACAGCAGTTAATAAGGAACATCTGCTTGGAGAACCAGCCGTAGGCCGCAGATTCAAAGGACAGATATGGCTTCAGGGAAATGTAAGATTTACTGACTGATATTGTTGTTAAATATATGCTTTCATAATAAATTGTATTTAATATAGAAATTTACATATTTTTACAAATGTGGTATTATAATACAAGGCATGTAAGAAATCGGAAATGTCAACTAAATATTATTAATTATCAACGAGGAGGGGAAGCTATGAAGTTTTTCAGAAAATTAGGCTTTCAGCTTGTTTTATTTTTCGTTGTTGCCATTACAATTCCTATTGTAATGCTTATGGTAAGTTCAATTACAACAACTTCGTCTTCAATGGAAAATAACATGAAGGTAACAAGTGAGCAGACTTTGAATGAAGCACAGAATCAGTTTACTACATATCTTAAGACTCTGTCGCAGCCGGTAGACCTGCTTACAAGAAAGAATGAAGTAAAGCATCTTGAGGATCAGGGAACATTAAGTGATAATGTTAAGGCAGTAAGAGATTCTCTTATTGCATCAGTTAAGGTTACTAATGGTGCAGAAAGAGCGTTCTTTGCTACTAATACTAATCTTGAGATTACAGGTTGGGGAGAATATAACCCAGAGACTGGTAAGACACTTAGTAAGGGTGGTCTTGAGAATGGTGTAGACAGAACTAAGGAAGTATGGTACACAGATTGTAAAGGTCTTAAGGCAAGAAACAGCATTTATGCTTATTTTTCAAAGCCATATTACAGCAAGGATTTTGATAAGACAATAATTACTGTTTCACAGGAAATTAAGCATTCAGACGGAACGAATTATGGTACTGTGGGTATGCATATTGATTTTTCTGAGATTACAGATTTTGTACAGGGTATCGGACTTCTTAATACAGGATTTGTTGTCCTTGCAGATGAAGATGGTAATATACTTGTTAATAATGATAATAACAAGTATGTAACAGATTCAGTATCAGGACTGAATTGCTGGAGTACAGTTAAAGGTCTTACAGAGAATGATTATGATAAAGCATTTTCATTTGATGAAAACATTAATGGTGAAAAGGTACATGTAGTAACATCTAAGGATGCTGTTACAGGATGGACACTTGTTGGTTTTATCAGTTCTAAAGAAACATCTGCTACAACTAATAAGATGATTAGCAATACTGTTATATTCAGTATTATAGCATTTGTTATTGGAATTGGTATTGCACTTGCAGTTACAGCTTCTATGACTAAGGAAATTAAGAAGGTTTCTGGACATATGAAGGATGTTGCAAGCGGTGATTTAACTGACAGAATTGATGTTAAGAAGAAGAATGAATTCGGTGACCTTGAGAACAACTTTAACAACATGGTTGAAAATATGGCTGTTCTTATCAAGGGTGTTGAGGAGAAGAGTGGAGTTATTGTTCAGGCTTCTGCTAAGATTGCCGGAGTATCTAAGTCTACTACAGAGACTGTAGGTCAGGTTTCAGAGGCTATCCAGAGTGTTGCAGTTGGTGCATCAGGTCAGGCTGACAGTACACAGACAGCAACTACTGAGGTTGAGAATCTTGCTGACAGATTAAAGGAAACCAAGGCATATGTAACTGATATCAGTGATATGTCTGTTGAGACACAGAAATTAAGTAATAAGGGTCTTGCAATTGTTGATGATCTTATCACTAAGGGACAGCGTTCAATTGATAATTCTAAGATTTCTAAGGATGTTGTAACTGAGATGGTAAGCAGCATTGAGAAGATTAATTTCATATCAGATGCCATTACAGAAATTACAGAGCAGACTAACCTGTTATCTCTTAATGCTTCTATCGAAGCTGCAAGAGCAGGAGAGAGCGGTAAGGGATTTGCAGTCGTTGCTGATGAAATCAGAAAGCTTGCTGAACAGTCACAGCAGTCAACTGATGAGATTAAGCAGATTGTTAATGAGATTACTATTAAGTCACAGCAGGTTGAGCAGACAATGGATGAATCAGTTGGTATTATAGAGGAACAGAATGTATCTATTAAGGATGCTAAGGAACTGTTTAATACAATTTCTGATTCAGTTAACGGACTTAAGGAAGGTCTTGATAATATTACACAGCTCAATGAAGCTATGGATACTAACAGAAATAATGTTGTAAGCAAGATGGAAGATGTTGCAGCAGTAGCAACTGAGACCGCAGCAGCCTCTGAAGAGGTTACAGCATCAGCCGTTGATGTTGAGCAGACAATGCACGACCTTAACGAATTTACAGTTGAACTTGATAATATTGCAGAGGCTCTTAAAGAGGCTATTGATAAGTTCAAGTTACAATAATTAAACTAATCCGATAAATGTGTTTATGGAAGCTCCCACTCAGGCGATTGTAATCGCTGGGTGGCAGCTTCTTTTTAATCTTATGGTATCATTGACCTTGCTGATGTTTTGTGATAAAATCTCTCTTGGTGTTTAGCCAAGTTGTTCTCATAGTTAAGTGGATATAACGGGGACCTCCTAAGTCTCAATCCCCAGTTCGACTCTGGGTGGGAACATTTATATTAAGAAGTGATGGCAGTGGCGATGAGGATCGTTGCTGCTTGTTTTTAATTGGGATTGAGCTTCATGGATATGTTATTATGAAGGATCTTTCCGACTTAAAAGAAGGTTTTTTCTTTTACAGATATTCAAAAGTAATCTAAATCAGTATATGAGAATGATCGAATTGATATAAAGAGCAGTATTGTACTGGAGATTGCAAAAGCACTGGGATGTACAGGATATTATCTGTTGGAGGGAACTGGCGTAATTATCATTGATGATAGAATTGCGACAATTTTGTCAGGAATAAAAAGTAATCATGTAAAGGAAATTGCTTTCTTTCTCTAATTGGCGAACCGATTCAAGAATAGTATCGAAGCTTGGAATATCGCCATATAACATATCTTTCATGGCTTCATAATCACTGATGAGGGCAGGAAAGCGGTATTCTAGTGGAATCAGCTTTAAGGTGCCGGGAATTGCTTCCGGATACTTAGCCCATGCTCTTGGATAAAATTTCATTTTTGAAATCAACGACTGTTTTCAGAAGGTCTATGTGAGAGAAGGCAACATCTTTTACTGGGGTCTGAGCCATTCTATAGAGATCATAGTAATGTCTGGAATATCGTTGTGGCATATCCAGATGTTCCGGTCTGTTGGCTTCATTGTAAAGAATTGTTGTTTTTTACCTATATATTGTATGTAGATATAAGGGGGAATTATTGTGAAAAATAATATTATAGATATTGTGGAAAAATCTAAAGTCATGCATCCATTAGCGATGGCTGCTACTAAAGGCAATCGCTATTGGCAAGATTTTTTAAAAGTTAACGAACATTATAAAAGTGTACTAAATGATCAGGAGTATAATAGTTTTTTGAATAAATCTCAATTGGATTGTAAAATTGGGATGGCTCAATATATACAGTTTGCTTCAGAGGTTACAATTGTAGATTATATAATTAGGGAATATAGTGGATTTAAAAACGAACCTAAATATAATGATAAGAAGAACCCTGAGTGCTCGTTTGAATATGCAGGTAGAACTGTAAATATTGAAGTTAAGTGTCCGGATTTGTTTAAAAGAATGGCACAAGAAGGTTCAGAAGGTATTAAATTGCTTGCAGCTGAGCGTTTTCCGAATAAAGATAGTTATATAGAGGCAAAAAAATTTATAGAATCAAATATTAGAGATGGACAGAGAATCAAAAATATGGAGCGTTTGGATAATAAATTAAAGGATTATCTTATATCGGCACATAAAAAATTTCCAATTTCTAATTCACGGAATTTTAATATACTTGTAGTTGCAGTAGATATAATTCATGATATGGATGAGTGGTATTCCTATCTTTTTGGAGACAATGGCGCATTTACAAATAAAACATACATTACAGATGCTTATAATAATGTGGATGCAGTATTACTTACAAATGTTCAGCATGGTCATATGGCTGATGATGTTGATTTAAATTTAAATTGCTGGAAGTTAGAAAATTATATCTCGTTATTATTGTTAGATCCTAGAAAAGAGAAATGTGATGGGCTAGGTGATTATTATAAAAATTTTGCATTAAATATGTTTGGTCCAATAACTCGAGATTTTTTATATTTTCTATGCGAACTGGATCAAGCTAATGTTGAACGGGATAAGAAAATGAAAAAATTAAATTTAAATGATAACCAGAATAAAGCTCTGTCTCACATTTTATACATAGAAGATAAGATAATTGATCTCCAAATTATATCAAAATGGGTTGAGAGGTTAAAACAAAAATAAAACTTATGAGTATTAACAAGCATCAATTAAAATGATTAGACATTGTTAGGTAGGATAATGAAAATTAAAAATAGGTTGTAGTATTGCATCTGATGAGCGGGAAAATAAAGAGTGTAAGTTGAGGTGAAAGAAGCGAGATTTATGCACTTGCTTGACAAAATTAGAAATTGTGGAATTAATAAATTAAGAAGTGATTAGCAGTGGCGATGGGAATCGTTGCTGCTTTTAATTGTATATACGAGAAAAAACAGATATGGGATTTCTCTCATATCTGTTTTTAAAAATGCAAATATTTATCTTTGCTTTCTTTTTTTTCGCTCCTGCCAATGTTCAAATTCTTACTCAGTCATGATACCTGAAAATGTCTCATAAGAATTTAGCATTCCATTTTTTTTAACCCAATATGTGATTAAAAGAAAACTTCCAACTAAAAATAAAAGAACAACTATTATTATCAATAATGCAGTAAGAGCAGATGTAACTCCACTAACAATAGCTTATACAATTGCCTTCGATAATAAAATAAAAAGCCAATTTAAAGCTTCTGCTATAAGACCAATTCTATTTAATCTGATTCCAGTTAAATTTGTCTGCCATATGATAAATAATACCAAAAAGAAATAATTATCCATACAAAGATAAATATATGACTCCAACTGGCATGTCAAAAAATAAAACCATATTTTTAAGAAGAAAAATATCTTTGAATAATATTCTTGAATTAATTCCACCATATATGCAAAAATACAAATACCCAATTACATACAATATTACAAAATATGTGAACCTTTTCCTGCTTTTTTATTTTCTATGATATCTCCTCAATTTAAGTTTACAATCTTATTTTATTATAGGAATAGTTACACAATAATAATTTGGAGACTGTGTTTTAATAAGACAATATGTTAATATTATAAAGACCGGCTTTCAGGAGGGGAAAATATGCAGGGAAAAGAAAGAACGTTCACACCAGAGGTCGAAAAAGTCTGGAATAAGGATTACCAGTGTGAGTATTACAGAGGGGTTATAATAGATGGAGAGGACAATATAGTTGAGCGTTGCACAAGAACCCATGCAAGCTATGATGCTGCATTAGACGAGGCGAAGAAGAAAATGGCTTACAGCCCATTATATTATCGTCAGGCAGGCGCAGATATAAAGGAAAAGCTGGAAGAGTATAAAAAGAAAAAGGCTATTGAAGAAAAAAAAATGCCGTGGTTATTTTTGATACTAAGGAATTTAGTGAATGGCAGTATATGTATGAACCGAAAGATGGCGGAATACTGTACCGGTTCAGATATAAAAATCAGATGAGTGAAGCATCTGCATTTTTATCAGCTAAAAGTGGCTCATCAACTGTTGTTCCGCTTTTAGCAAACGAAGTATACAGGAAAGGTGAATCTGATAAAATATTTTATGAGAGCAGGATCAGAAGTGAGTACGATATAGAAAAGCTGCCGGGGCATAAAGACATATGGAAAATAACCTCTATTGTAAATGTTACACAGAATAAAAATCAGGACAGTAAGGTTACTGTCAGGTATCTTAAGTTTGGCAATCTTACCAAAGAATTTAAAAAGCGGGAGAAGAAGAAAACAATAGTTATTAAAAGAAAATGGGCATTTTACAACGACCTTATGGAATATATACACAATTATGCCGATATCAGATAATAAGAAGCATTTGTAAAATTGTGATTTCAGGGGGCAGGCATGAATATATCAAATATAATGGGAAGCGCAGATACCAGTATTGTTGCAGCTTCTAAAAAGAATAAATGGAAACTGACAGACTCTTTAAAAGATAAAATTGCTGAAATGGCGAAAAAAGACGCACAGAATAATGAATATATGGGAAATGAATTTAAGAGTTTAAGAAAGTCAGAAATAAGCAAGGTAGCGCCAGACAGGGCTGCTTTGATTGGAAAATTCAGCTATCTGACAGATTCTGGGAATGCGTCTGTCATGAAGAAAGTGCAGGAAGCGGATAAAAGATGGCTGTGCATGTTATTTGGAGAGCCATATGAGGCAGAGTGTCAGGGAAAAGGCTTTGGTTCAGCAGTTCATGTATATAATGAAGACGGAGAAGAAATACTTACATATACAGGTGGTGTTGGCTGGCAGGCAAAAGAAACAAAGGCAGAGACTAAAGTCAATTCTGCTTTAAAAACAACATATTATGAAGCTTATTCGGCAGAAAGAAAGGCATTAAAGAGTAAAGAAAGTGATAATATAGCAGCAGAATCAGATAATACATTTGATGCAAGAGCGTAGCTTATTGCAATATCTTTATAAAATATTATCGACATACGCCCGTATACACGATATAATGAGCGTTAGCGAGGGGGAACATGCTTGCATGCTCATCCCGAGCGGCGAATGACGATCATGAACGGAGTTCATGATATAATATGTTTGCTTTAATATGTAGATATCACGAGATTATAATAAGTAACAGAGGAAAATGTTTATGAATTATATTGTTATGGATCTTGAGTGGAATCAGAGTGCCAAGGGAAAACAATTTTCTGAGGATCATTTTCCTTTTGAGATTATACAGATAGGCGCGGCGAAGGTTAATGAGAAGCTTGATATTGTAGATGAGTGGCAGTGTACCATTAAGCCACAGGTGTATACAAAGCTGCAGAATACAGTCAAGAAGATATTAGGGATAACAGAAAAGGATCTTGCTAATGGAACTGATTTCGTATCGGGTGTGACCGAATTTCTTGAGTGGTGCGGTGACGATTATACATTTGTTACATGGGGAAGCATGGACATTACCGAACTAAGAAGGAATATGAAGTATTATAATGTGCCGGAGAATTTTCCGAAGCCGCTTCTGTATCTTGACCTTCAGAAGCTTTACAGCATTAATTTTTCAGATGGCAAGACACGCATGAATCTTAAGTCCGCTATTGATGAGCAGGGCATCAAAGGTGACGAACATTATCATTCAGCGATGAGTGATGCAAGATACACAGCCAAGATAATGAAGAAGCTGGATTTTGACAGGGTAAAGAAGTTTTGCAGCATAGATACATTTACAATTCCGGAAGCAAGAAAAGATGAGGTATATCTTAACTTCGGGACATATGAGAAGTATATTTCGAAGGGATTTGCAACAAGGGACAAGGCTGCGAGCGACAGAACTGTCCGTTCCTGCAAATGCTTCTTATGTGGCAGGACGATGGAAAGAACTGTTAAATGGTTTGCTACTAACTCAAAGTGCTATTATGGCTTGTTTACATGTGATGAACACGGACTTATAAAGGGAAGGTTCAGAGTTAAGCAGACTGAGAATGGCAAATATTATGCAGTCAGAATAATGAAGAGCACTGATGAGAAGGGTGCGCTTAAGATATATGAAAAACAGATAAAAGAGAGAGAACACAGACGCAGAAGGCGTCAGGCAGAAAAACTCTCAGAGCAGTAATAAAGGCATGTCAGAAATTCAACTGACATGCCTTTTATAGAATTCTTATATTACATTATGTTCCAGAAACATTTAGAACATAAGGCCATATATCACAGCCAGACCAAGTATTATCTGGACGATTGTGAATCTGAAAACAACCTGTGTATCTGACCAGTCTTTATTCTTTCTCATATGGTCGTGGATTGGTGTACGAAGGTTCTTCATTAGGTTAATGTGAAGAAATCTCATGAATGAAACCTTAATAAGACCAAGTCCGCCATCGAGAATAATTACAAGCGCCATTGGAATATAAAGCAGCGGGGCATGGAGCTTGAGGAATGTAAATGCTATAAATATTCCTATTGCTCTCGAACCGGCGTCGCCCATAAGCAGCTTGCTTGGTGATGCGTTGAACCACAGGTAGCCGAGGATACACACAATCATAATAAGAACGGTGTGTCTGTAAGCTGATTCAATATTAAATGACTTAAAAAGTACATACACTGAGGCAAGTGTTACAACAGAGAGTGTACCGCATAAGCCGTCAACACCATCTGAACAGTTAGTAACATTGATACTTACCCATATAAGTATAATAATAAGTATTGCATATATGATTGGATTAAGAGTTACTGTCTTTCCAAAGAATGCAAGGTCAAATGTGTTAGGGTTGTAATGCAGGTAAGTAACTGCCGCCATAACTGATATGGCAAGGTCGATAAGACCTTTCTTTAAATTTCCCCATGGTGATGAAGCACTGTCATCAAGATATCCGCTGAGCATTGCAGCAAGCACAAGTATCAGATAAATAATAAGCTCGGCGCTTAAATTTACAAATAAAGCACATGTGACTGTGAATGTAAGAATGAAAATCATGCCGGCGCCTCTTGGTTTTCCAACTGATTTACTTCCGTTAATGGCATAAGCTCTTCCGGCATCTCTTGGAAGAAGATTCTTGCCAAGAGCAATTGCAGCTATTGTAAATGCGAAGGCAAATAAAATGCTTACAAATGCTATGATGTTGGTGAAACTTTCGTTGACAATATAGTATATCATAAGAATTTAATACTCCTTTTCATCTTTCTAACTCATATAAAGCATTTATTACAATGCGATTTACAGTATAACATAATATATGTGAAATGAACATTTTTTTTGCAAATGAAATGTAGTAATTAATTTGCTAATGTGGTAATATACTATTAATTAGTGGGATAATCTGAGGGGACCCATGAGTGTCGTGTAGGATAATAATAATATGATGGAGGATTTTATGAAGAATATGCAAAAATACGAGCAGCTGGCAATAACAGAACTGGATGCATATCTTTTTGGACAGGGAACTCATTATGAGATATATAACAAAATGGGTGCGCATGTTGCAGTAAAGGACGGAAAAGAAGGTGTGTATTTTGCTGTGTGGGCGCCTGCGGCAAGAGAAGTCTATGTTATAGGTGAGTTTAATAACTGGAATGCATATGGCTATGATATGAAGAAGATTTCTGATGGTGGAATATATGAATTGTTCATACCGGGAGCCAAGGCTGGGGATATGTATAAGTATCTTATTATTTCACAGAGCGGAGAGGCGCTTTACAAGGCTGATCCATATGCTAATCAGGCACAGTTAAGACCAGAGACAGCTTCAATAGTTGCTGATCTTTCAGGATATGAATGGAAGGATTCTGAATGGGTTGAGAAGAAGAAGACAGAGGATCATCTTAAAGCACCTCTTTCTATATATGAATGTCATCTTGGCTCATGGAAGAAGAAAGATGATGGAACAGAGGACGGATTCTATACATATAGAGAATTAGCACCTGAGCTTGCAAAATATGTAACAGATATGGGATATACACATATTGAACTTATGGGAATTGCAGAGTATCCATATGATGGTTCATGGGGATATCAGGTAACTGGTTATTATGCGCCTACAGCAAGATACGGAACACCTAAGGATTTTATGTATTTTGTTGATTATATGCATGAAAAAGGAATTGGTGTAATTCTTGACTGGGTACCGGCACATTTTCCAAAGGATGCGCATGGACTTGCCAATTTCGATGGAAGCTGTGTATATGAGTATGCAGACCCTAGAAAGGGCGAGCATCCTGACTGGGGAACTAAAGTATTCGATTATTCCAAGAATGAAGTATCTAACTTCCTTATTGCCAATGGTATGTTCTGGGTGGACAAGTTCCATATTGACGGTTTGAGAGTTGATGCGGTTGCTTCAATGCTTTATCTTGATTATGGAAGAACTGAAGGAAACTGGGTTCCTAACAAATATGGTGACAACGGCAATCTCGAAGCAATCAGCTTCTTAAAGCATTTTAACAGCATGTTAAAGAAGAGATTCCCACAGGCAATAACTATAGCTGAGGAGTCAACAGCATGGCCTATGGTAAGTGGTGATCCTGACAATGGGGAATGTCTTGGCTTTACATTTAAGTGGAATATGGGCTGGATGCATGATTTCCTTGAATATATGAAGCTTGATCCATATTTCAGAAAGTTTAATCATAGCAAGATGACATTTTCATTGATGTATGCTTACAGCGAGAATTTTATTCTTGTGCTTTCACATGATGAGGTTGTACATCTTAAGTGTTCAATGCTTGGTAAAATGCCTGGTGACAGGGAGGACAAGTTCAAGAATCTTAAGCTGGCATATGCATATATGTGTGGACATCCAGGCAAGAAGCTTTTATTCATGGGCCAGGAATTTGGTCAGTGGAATGAGTGGAGTGAGAAGCGTGCTCTTGACTGGTATCTGTTAGAGGATGAAAGTCATACAGAACTTAAGGATTTTACGAAGAAGTGTCTGAAGCTTAATAAGAATTATCCATGTCTGTATGCTACTGACTACAGTAGTGAAGGATTCAGATGGATTAATGCCAATGATAAAGATAATAGCGTTTTATCATTTATGAGAATCAGTCCGGATGGAAAGAAGAATCTTCTCTTTGTACTTAATTTTACACCAGTTGAAAGAGACAGCTTCAGAATAGGAGTTCCATTCAAGACTAAGTATAAGCTGGTTCTTGGAGATAATGAAGCTGACCAGAAGAAGACTCTTACAGCCGTTAAGGGAGATTGTGATGGATATCCGCAGTCATTGCTTGTTGACTTACATAAGTATGGAATAGCTGTTTACGAGTTTAACGGTGATGTTTCTAAGGTTCATGCTACGAAGATATAGGAGAATAATATAGAGAAAGGGAGCTGGTTTGGATTTTTATTAATTCTGAATTAGCTTCCTTTTTATTTGTTGCCACTAATCTCTCAATTATCCCGCCATATCTGCCGAAATATTTATTACACGACAATGAGTGATTGTTTCAGACGGTAAATAAGAAAGGCAGCAGAATATGACATATACAGTTTCGGGCGCGAATTTCAATAAAGATGTAGCAACACAGGGAACATCTATTAATTATAAAGAAAATAAGATAGTTAAAAGTGAAGGTGTGGCAGGCTCATTTGCAGGAGTGGTAATCTCTGGCGGTGTGACAGCTGCAACTGACAATACATATGAGGGACTTCTTAAGGAAGCAGATGATGTAAAGAGCCAGATTATGGCGAGTGCTTCCGGTGCAAAGTTAAGCCTTAAGGCATTGATGATGAAGTTATCTGGTGCTGATGCGGTAAAGTTAGATGAGGACGGCTTTAATCTTACAGATGCCACACCTGATGATATGGTTAATATTATAGAAAAAATTAAGATAGAACTTGCGATGCACTCTGATGATTATGTTAATTATGGAACAGCAGTTTCTAAGGATAAGATTGAGAGTGTGACTGGAAGTGCAGCAACAGCGGCAAGTGTTGAGAGCCGTATGCAGGGAGCAGATATAGCTGTTAATGATGAAAGCGTTGCTGAGGTTAAAAGCACACTTGAAAAGAGCGGTGAATTAAAGCCGTTATCAGAGAACACAAAGAATTACATGGTTGCTAATGGCATTGAGCCTTCAATTGCTGGAATATATCAGGCACAGGCATCAACCTCATCAAGTATCAGTGCGGATGGTGTTACAATAGGAAGGTACGCAAATGCAATATCTGACGCTGATTTTGAAGCTTTAAGGCCGGGAATTGAGAAGATAATTGCATCGGCAGGTCTTGAGGTTAATGATAAGACGCTTGCTGACGCAAGAGCATTTATTGATGCACAGATTCCTGTTACTAAAGAAAATCTCGAATACAAGGCACAGCTTGATGCGATAGATATTGAAAAGATTCAGGCTGACTCTGACGAAATGCTTAATAAAATACTTGATAACATGAAGCTTGGAGGCAAGGCAGAGAATACGCTCGTTACAGGCTCGCCAATTGATGATATAAGGACAGCTCTTGATACTATTAACAGGGCAGAGTATGCAGATGCTGCAAATGTGGTATCAAAGGGAGAAACATTTACAATAGCAAGCCTTAAGCTGGAAATTGATGCAAGAAGCTTCAGCATAGAATACAGTGCGGCATCAGTAAGCACAGGAAATAGTGAAGTTAGGAATCAGGCATCTGATGTACAGCAGGCAGCAGACAAGGCATACGACACACTTGTAACAGCAAGGGTTCTTATGAGTGCAAATACGTCTATATATCTCGTCAAGAATAACATTTCTATTCTTACAACTCCGATAGATGAGCTTAATTCAATGCTTATGGAATATGAACAGGCGGATGGAATGTATGCAGAAGCACAGATTGCATATACAGATGTCCTTGAAGCAAGAAAGACATTGAATGAGATAGTAAGAAATCCTGCGCGTGTATTTGCCAGTATGTTTGACAAGATGAATGAAACTTATGAGGCGGTTGGAACTCAGATAAGAGGCGATTTGGGTGATTCATTAAAGAAGGCAGTACAGGGAAGTGCTGATGATATTATTAAGGAGCTTGGATTTGAGGGAACTGATGAGGACAAGGAAGCAATAAAGGTACTGGCTGCTAATAACATGGATATGACAAAGGAAAATGTAGAGACAGTCAAATCTGTTAATGCAATGATTAATAATCTTATTAAGAATATGAAACCGGAGACAGTTCTTAATATGATAAAAGATGGCATAAATCCGATGAATGCTTCAATTGAGGAGGTCAACGAGTATCTTACAGCGGCTAACGATAAAGCATCTAAGGATAATGAGGAGAAGTTTTCAAAGTTTCTTTATAAGCTTGACCGTACCAATGGTATTACTAAAGAGCAGAGAAAGCAGTTTATAGGAATATACCAGATGATGAATATATTCACAAGAGATGCCGGAGTGGCAGCAGGCGCACTGATTAAGCAGGGAGCTGAGGTCACTATGAATAATCTTATGACTGCATATAATTCAAGAAAGCATTATGACATGGACGCTGTTATTGATGAGAATACAGGAATGGCAGAGGTAAGCGGAATTGCTAACTATTACAGTGCATTATTCATGGCAAATGGTGGATTAGTTACCCCAAATACATTAAAGAATGTGGATAACTCATCCGGAATCGGAGAGCAGTCAGTTGAAATGTTTATTGAACAGTTAGAGGATAACTATGATGCTGCAGCTGAAGAACAATATAATGAGGAATATCTTAAGGAACAGCAGGCAGCAGTTCAGGCAGGGGCTGATATATTGAGGCAGATAAGAAATGCAGATACAGAAATAAACAGTGGTAACATACAGGCTGTTAAAGCATTTTTAGAATCTGGACAGTTCCCGGATATCAGAGGCATTAAGACAACACGTGATTATGCAAGGGATTCGATTGAAAAAATCGGACATAAAGAAAAACTGTCACTTATGTATGAAGAAATGAAAGATGAGACAGAGGAAGAACTTCAGGAGGTTCTTTCCAAAGCGGGAGATCTTGATACACAGATAGATGTCAATTACGAGGAATTTCTGGATTTAAGACTTAAGGACAGAACAATCGGATATATTAAGAATCTGGCATTAAGACATGATTACAGAATACCGTATATAACAGACTCAGGAAGTACAGGTATGCTGAAGCTTACATTGGTTCAGGATGACGACAATAAAGGTCGTATATCTGTAAATATGCTAAGCAGCGTATTAGGAAAAGTTTCTGTAGAGGCAAAGGCTGACAGAGACAGTCTTGGTATGTACATTGTCAGTGACACAGCAGTTTCAGATGAAGGAAGCCAGCTTCTTGATGATATGGAAGAATCTTTAAAAGAAGCATTTGGATTTAAAAATGTGACTGTCAACACTACAAAATCGTCAGATGTGCCATATGTGACTTATGAGGCAGCGGCGGATAGTGTGGCAACAGATAAGCTGTATGAAATTGCAGCACAGATTGTAAAACAGCTTGCAGGCTAAAGATTTGCACAGAAAGTCCGATATATAGAGCATGAACAGGTAAATTGGACAGACAGAAAGGTTAAGATATGAGAATAGGAACTAATGTGGCAGCGATTGTTGCCAACAATGCATTACAGAAATCACAGAATAATCTGTCAACATCAATACAGAGATTATCATCAGGATACAAGATAAACGGTTCTAAGGATGATGCCGCAGGCTGTGCAATATCTGAGAAAATGAGAGCTCAGATAAAAGGTCTTGATCAGGCTGGGAATAATGCTAAGGATGGAGTTTCTGTTATAAGTACAGCAGAAGGTGCAATCAATGAAATCCAGAGTATGCTTACAAGATTAAAGGAGCTTAGTGTACAGGCAGCTAATGATGTTAATTCAGATGATGAAAGAGAAGCTATCCAGAAAGAGATAAACCAGATTAATAAAGAGATAGACAGAATATCAGAACAGACAGAATTTAATACACAGTCTCTTATTAATGGTAATCTTTCAAGAAGAGTATATTCAGACCTGCAGGGAGTTAATCAGCTTTCAGTATCTGATAATTATACAGCAGGCATATATGGAATTACAGTTACAGAGGACGCCAGACAGGCTATCGCAGTAGGTACAGGTACTATCAGCATGTCAGCTACAACTCCTATTGCAGCTGATGAGGCAGGCACAATAAAGATTAACGGTTACAGTATTAACATTACAGAGGGGGATACTCTGGATGTAGTAATGGGGAAAATAATTGATGGTGTTAATATTACAGGTGGTTCTGCATTTGCAACAGCAAGCCTTAATAATGATACAGCAGCTAATGGAACAGAATATGCAGGTTATGAGCCAACAGCCAGTTATGCGGGTTCGACACTTGTTATTATGACTAATCAGTACGGAAGTGACCAGAGAATGAATATAACATGTGATAATGCAAGTCTTGCAAATATGCTTGGAATACCACAGGCTGCTACAAAGGATGGAATTCTCGTAGAGGGAAGTGATGTTAAGGCAGAGATTGCTACTGATAATAATGGAGACAGAGTAGGATTTGCCAATTCAGCAATTGTTTCTACAAAGGGAACCGTTATAACAGTAACAGATGTTAATAATAAGAATTTTTCTTTGGATGTTCCGGGTAATACAGTGGGAACAGTTTTTGATGACAGCAACAATAATGGTTCGTCTGTGGCAGGTGCAGGAACAGCAAAAACAATCAATCAGGAAGTTACAGATGTTGGTACAATGAGCATACATGTAGGAGCTAATCAGGATCAGGTTATTGTTATTGATATACCGGCAATTACAACATATACATTAGGAACAGATTATCTTAATGTTATGACTCATTATACAGCATCACAGGCTATATCAACTGTAGACCAGGCTATCACCAGGACTAATGAAATACGTTCGAAGCTTGGTGCATATGAGAACAGATTTGATCATACAACTAATAACCTTGATGTTTCTAACGAGAATCTCACCAAGTCTTTATCAACTATGATAGATACTGATATGGCAGAGGAAATGACAACATATACATCAGAAACAGTTCTTACACAGGCTGCCACATCAATACTTGCACAGGCTAATGAAAGACCTTCACAGGTATTGCAGTTATTACAGTAAATGTAGTAATAATACTGTAGTAGTCGTATTGGAAAGGAAATGTATGACTAAGGAATTGATAAAAACATTTCAATATAGGATTACGCAAGCCACTGCATCACAGCTTGTTGTAATTCTGTATGATTTAGCAGATCGGTATCTTGAAGATGCATGCGAATCGGATGAAGAAGTGCAGATAAGGGATAACATATATATGTCTGGTAAGGTTATTGACCAGCTGATAAGTGGATTGGATATGCAATATGAAGTGTCTGCTAATCTTTTTGTGATATATAATCATATAAAAAGAACTCTTATATCTGTATCAGTAAGTCTTAACAAAGCAGAATTAAAACGCGTCAGGGGATTGCTGAAGAATTTAAGGGAATCTTTCTATGAAGTCAGTAAACAGGATACATCAGAACCACTGATGAAGAATACACAGACAGTATATTCAGGTCTTACATATTCTAAGGGCGGAATCAGTAATGAGACACAGACAGATAACAATATAGCGAACAGGGGATTCAGGGTATGAGCTGCCAGAAGAGGCTGTGAAGGTTGGCGATAATATAGACCTTGAAGATGTGTATCTGTATTATTTTGAATAATGATTAATATATAAGTGCTGTGCCATAACAATTTTGGTTGTTATGGCACATTTTTTGTAAAAAAAATGTGAAAGATAGGTGGAAAGGACTATAAATCTGTATTGGGGGGGGTAAAACGCCATATTTCAGTGGTGATAATGGACATAATGTTGTATTTTTGATACATATTTTATTTGCGACTTGTTAATGTTTAACAAATTGCATGGTCCGCGAAAAAACAATATATGATATTTTAATATATTTTGTTTATATGGGCAAGAAAGGGAGAAGCTATGAAAAATCAGAAAAAGAAAAGCTGGTTTAAGCGCGTATCGGCAGTATTAATGACAGTTGCATTAGTATTGTCAGGTATTTCGTTACCAGACGGGCTGTTTAACATTACGGTTAAAGCAGCAACCAAAGCCAGTGCATCATGGACAGTTAAAGATACCATGTATGCAGATGGCGATAGTGACAATTCTGTCACAGAATTAAATGGAAAATCAGGAAAACTGGTTAATTCCAGCGGAGATGAATTGTTAGTGGATGCAACAGCTAAAGGTGCAAAGATTACTAACAGAGTAAGTAATGGAGATTATCAGGCTAATAAAGGTACAACACTTACATTTCCAGTTGTTAGTGGTGCAAAGACATGTACAATAACATTAAATGCATATTATGCAATAACTGCTGATAATATCCAGTGTACAGGTTTATCTAATATTAAAGTGACAGAGCAGTCAGCTACAGGCTGGAAGAATTATGTAATTACTGGTGAACCGAAAAAAGGTGTATCATCAGTATCAATTACAATAACTTCTGATAAGGGAAATTATTTTAAGTCAATGCAGGTTGATTCCTCAACAAGCTATGCTGAAACTGCAGCAGCATTTGCAGAGGGACATACTAAGGCAGAATGGGATTATACAGGAAGTGTTTCAGCAAGTAATTCGTCATCAAAAATCGAGGGTAAGACAGGAACATATACTAATGATGCTGGAGATGTGTTATATGTAGATGCAACAGCTGCCAAATTTGCTCCAGATACATCTAGTAATAAAAGAATTCAGGTAAAAACTGGAACAAAGATTGTAATACCAGCTGAGGGAGATAAGGCTGTTATTAAGCTTACTGTAAATAAGAATGTAGGCACAGATAAAGATGTTATATTAGGAAATACTCTTAATATAACAGGAAGTGATAAGGTATTAAGAAAGCTGAATTGTACATCTTGTACTGCAAATTCTGATAAGGACTATGTCGATGTAGAATTTGAATGTTATCTTACAGGGGAGGAAGGTGAGATTACATTAGCTGCTAATATTAATACATATATAAGATCCTTATCAATCGATTGCCAAACTCTTGATAAGAAAGCAATATCAGGAACTGTTTCATCTAATTCAGAGATTCCATCTGATTTACAGGTGGTTGCAACTAATAAGACAACAGGTCTTACATATACATCAGATGTTAAGGATGGAAATTATTTAGTTGAAGTTCCGGCAGAGGATACCGAAATGGAGTATGAGTTATCTCTTAGTAATCCAGCTTATATCATTGCAAGTGGTGTGGCAACACATAAGATAAGTACATCATCATCAGACATAACAGCTAATCTTAGTATTATGAAGCTGTCTACATGTACAGTTACAGGAACTATAACAGGTTTTGCAGATGATTATGATACAGATAATCTTAATCTTGTATTTACAACAACTGATGATACAGAATATGTACCAGAGGTTACAATAGATAAGATTAAAAATACATATTCAGCTAAATTAGAAAAAGGAATTACATATAGTGTAGGCCTTAAGGGAGTTAATGATTATGATATCACTTCAACTAAGACCGGAATATCATATTCAGAGGATTCAACATTAAACTTTGAAGTTTCACTTAAGCCAGTGCATAAGGTATCACTTACTCTTCCAGAAGAGCCGGATATGACAGGAAAGAGTGTTACATATACATACACTAATAAGGAAGACGGTTATACATACATATTTGCAAATAAGGACTCTGTGCAATTAAGAGATGGTTCATATACACTTTCTCTTAGTGGTGATTTTGAAGCACAGCCTTATAAGATTACAGCAGGTGATACTGTTACAGTAAAGGGAGTAGATGTTACACAGACATTAGTATTTGAGCAGATTACTAAATGGTCATTCGTTCAGAGTTCTGATGGTAACTACTATAAAGATAATATCCAGAATAAAACAGGATATTATAACGGTTTGTATGTAGATGCAACAAAAGGAAAGTTAGTTCCGAATGGAGCTTCACCTAATTCAGCACAGTTTACAACAGGAGCTAAAATTACTGTACCGGTTAGTGGAAAGTGTACTGTATCGGTAACAGCTTATCAGGCACAGTATGCATTATATACAATTAATGGAACTGCGGCTTCAACAACAGAAGCAACGACTGTGTATAATTATGATTCTAAAGAATCAGGAAGCATAGAGATTGTATCAATAGGTTCAGCTTATATTGCTTCAATATCAGTTGTATATCCTGCAAAGGATGTTGAATATGTAGAACAGAAGGCAATGCCTAAGACCTATGGTTACGGTTCTGAGTCAGGTCTTGTTGTACAGCCGACAGGTCAGAGACTTGTTATGACACAGACAGGCGGAGCAATGCCAGCTAAAGAAGAGACAGCATTTACATCAGCAAGCTTCTATGGATTTGAGGAGACAAGCGATGCCAATAAGCTTACAGCAGATATAACAATTAATGAATGTGGTTCAAGCAATTCTAATGGTATATTCTTTGGAGCATTTAATAAGGATTACATTGTAACAGCAGGTATCAGAAAATCTGATCAGCTTAAAATGATATATTCAAAGTCATCATCAGAGTTAGCGGGTGCTGCATCTGGAATTGATTCAACAATTCCAGCAGGTACAGTTGTAACATTTACTATGGAAAAAACAGACGCCGGACTTGTTATAACAGTAACACCTAAGGATGGAGAGACAAAGACAGCAACATATCCTTATGATAAGAATGAGTTGTTTAAAACTAATGTAAAGAATACAGCAGTTTCTTATGGATTTGTTTTAGCAGGAGTTAAGGCAACTATCCAGAATATGAAGTATACAGCAGCAGATGGTACAGTTCTTTATGATCAGAACAATTGTTATAAGGCAGAGGGAACAGCTCCTGTTGTTAAGGAAGTAACAGCAAAGGCTGCATCTACAAGAGATTATATTACAGTAAGCTGGAATAATTCTGTAGAGGCAGACGGTGATGGTGTCTATGTACTTCAGGTTTCTAAGGATGGAAGCGCATGGAAGGATGTAGAAACAGAGCTTACTGCTACAACATATAAGTATGCTATCAGTGATGCTGGCGAATACAGCTTCAGGGTATGCGGAAAATTAGGTGTTTCAGGGGAAAGAAATGCCTATGCAGAAGCAAAGGCAGTTGAAGTAATGGCTGCACTTGATAAGCCGGTTGTAAGTATTGCATCGAGCGAAAAGTCAGTTAATCTTAGCTGGAAGGGAATAAATAAGGCAGATACTTATGAAGTGTATCGTTATTCATATGATGAAACACAGGATAATGCTTCTTTAATTACAACAACTAAAGAATGTGCATATGAAGATAAGGATATAACAACAGATATGCCATATTACTATTATGTTGTGGCATATTCACACATTGGGGATGAAGTAGATAATTACAGTAATCCTTCAGAGACTGTCTGGGCAGTTCCATCAACAAACCGTATCGGCAAATATGTATATGAGGATCAGGCTGTAAAGTACACAGTAACTAAGAAATCATATGATACAGTTTATAATGGAAAGATTACTATTGAAGGAATAGTTGAGGATAATGTATCGGTTATACTTGCGGTTAATGGTAATAAGGCTGCGCAGCAGGATGTAAAGGCAAAGGGAAAGTTTGCATTTACAGATATTGATGTTGCAGAAGGAAGAAATGATGTTGAATTGCTTTTTACAGACAGTAAGGGTAATACAACAAGAGAAACTTATAATTATGTATATCTTACTAATTACAATAAGGTTGTAGACAGTGCATATGAAGGTACTGATGGAGAGGAAGTCAACGGTATTCCTACATATAAGACAGTACAGGCAGCAGTTAACTCTGTAAGCAGCAATAATACAGAACGTGTAATTATCCTTGTTAAAGAGGGTGACTATGAAGAGCACCTTGAAGTTAAGTCACCATACATTACACTTATAGGTGAGGACAGCGAAAAGACAAGAATTTTCTATGATACTAAAGAATGGGTTGGCGGAGATATGAAGTCAAGATGTGCTGTATTGATTAATTCAGCAGCAAAAGGATTTTCCGCAGAAAACCTTACAATAGAAAATACATATAAGTATCTTGGTGATGGTTCACTGAGTAATGAATCGTGTGATGCTTTAAGAAATGATGCTGACGAAACTTCTTATATTAATGTAAGAATTCTTGGATACCAGGATACATTGTGTGCTAATGGTGGAACACAGTATTATTACAAATGTTACATAGCAGGTAATGTAGACTTTATATATGGCAATGACCCTAGAGCATTATTCAATGATTGCAGAATTGTATTCCGCTACAATGCTAACAAGAATTCTGGTTATGTATGTGCGCCAAAGGCATCGGTTGATGCAGCATATGGACTTACATTCAATAATTGCCAGATTCTTTCAGAAGACGGATGCTCAGGAAGCAAGTATTATCTTGCAAGACCATGGGGAGCAGATGCATATATTACATGGATAAACTGTTATATGGGTAAGATTTTAAGTGGAACAGCTAAAAAACCATACTCAGATATGAGCGGTAACAAAGCAGAAAATGCAAGATTCTTTGAATATGGAACTTATGGTCCTGCATATGTAATTAATGCTGACAGAAGACAGATTTCAAAGAAAAAAGCAGAAGAGATGATATCAGCAGATTATCTTGGATGGAATCCATATACAACAGTAACTGAAGAAGGCACTGCATATAAGGGATCAGTAAAGACAGAAAGCTCAGACAGATATGTAGAAAAAGAGTATTTATCAGATACATATGATAAGACTGAGGGCAATGATTCAGGTCTTTCACAGTATGGGCAGGAAGGATATGCACAGAGTGCCGGTGTTACAGGTGGAGGATTATTAAAAGAAACATCTGATAATTATTACACAGCAGGAACAGCAGAAGAATTCCTTAAAGCAATACAGAGTGTTAAAAAGTCTGGAAAAGCATCAGTTATTGAGCTTACAGCAGATGTTGCACTGGGGGATAAGGAAGTAAATAATTTCAGTGATTACAGTGCATTTATAACAGCGCATAAATGGGTGCCACTTACACATCCTACTCTTTTAAAGACTGGCGTATCAATGCTTAAGCTTGAAGATATGAGCAATCTTACGATTTACTCTAAGAATGGAGCTAAGATTACACATACATGTGTTGATATTACAGGTTCAAGCAATATCATCATAAGAAATATTAAGTTTGATGAGTTATGGGAATGGGACGAAAATACAAGTGGAGCATATGATCGTAATGACTGGGATTATATGACTATAGAAAAGGGCAGTTCTGATATATGGATTGACCATTGTACTTTCTATAAGGCATATGACGGCGTTATTGATGTAAAGACACCAAATAATAATACTGATATTACAATATCATGGTGCGAGTTCCTTCCAGCCAGTGATAATAATGTATTCTTTGAAGAGATGATGAATGCGTTAAAGGCATCACCGGATAGTTATCCTTATTATAAGCATTTGCTTGGAGAAGGAATGACAGAACAGCAGATATATAATTATTGTTATGGACAGAAGAAAACTCATCTTTTTGGACAGTCAGACGAAGATACATCTGCAAAGAACATAACAGTAACTCTTGCTAATAATTACTACAAGAATTCTATGGACAGAATGCCAAGACTTCGTTATGGTACAGCACATGTTTATAACTGTATTATGGATGCACAGGATTTAAGAAATATGCGTCTTGATATAGAGAACACTGCAGGTGCACAATTAGCACAGAAAATAGTCAGCAATGGAGCTTCATCTAACTGTGGAGCGCATATGTTACTTGAAAACTGCTACATGTCAGGAATATCTAATGCACTTATAAGTGGAAATGGAGATAGTGCAGCGGGTTATATTAATGCAATTAACACAATATATATGCTTGATGGAAAGCAGAAAGAAACAAAGGTTATTCTTAACACAAGCAAAGCCGGTGAGGTTGCATTGATTCAGGATAAGGATGAATTCAAGAGAGCACTTCCATATAGTGGATATACATTATATGCAGCTTCAAGCCTTGATAAAGAAGTTAAGCCATATACAGGAGCTGGAAAGCTTACTCTTACAACATTACAGTGGGAAAAGACTACTTACAATGATATTAAGGAAGAGCATACAACTCATGTATGGAATGACGGTACAATAACCAAAGAGCCAACATGTACAGAAGCAGGAGAGAAGATTTATACATGTACAGTATGCGGCGAAAGCAAGAAAGAAACTGTAGCGGCAGCAGGTCATAAATACAGTACGGAATGGACAATAGACAAAGAAGCAACTACAACAGAAAAAGGAAGCAAGTCTCATCATTGTACAGTATGTGGAGATAAAGCAGACATCACTGTGATTCCTATGATTAAGGAAGAGATAAAACCAGAGATAAAGGTAGAGATTGTAAAGAAGGATGATGTTCCGGAAACAAGCCTGTCAGAGTCAAAGGATGATATAATTAACAGTGTTCTTACAGAAGATGAGATTAAGGCTGTTAAAGCAGGTGCAAAGGTTGATGTATCAATTAATGTAAGTAATGCTGATGATACAGTAAGTGATGCAGATAAGGCATTAATCGATAAGAAACTTAATTTTAATGAGAAGATAGGCCTTATTCTTAACATAGAACTTTATAAGGTTATTAATGAAAAAACAACTAGTGTTAATCAACTGAATAATGCAGTGACATTTAAGGTTATAATACCAGATAAGCTTATTAATAAGGATGCATCAATAAAAAGATCTTATAGTGTAGTGAGAATTCATAATGGAGTTGCAGAAATTTTAGATGTAGTTTATAACGAAAAAGATAATTCGATTACATTTGCAACAGACAAATTTTCTACATATGCAATCATATATAAAGATACTGAGAAGAAGACAGAAAATGTAGAACAACCATCGGAAGATGCTGGCGACATTACAGACACAGCAGAAATAAGTGATACCGATGTTGGTACAGTAGATTCATTATATACATCAGCGATTGCATGGTTTATGTGTATGGTTATTTTTGGATTAGGTATTATATATTCTATGACACGAAAGAATAAAAAGTGTAATTAATCTTACAGACATAAAAAGGAGATGGCAGTGATTGGCTGCCACCTCCTTTTTGCATAAATAAAAATATAATCATTATCTTCGTCTTCTTCTGTTGTAATGTCTTCTCTGACGTTTTCTTCTGGCATGTTCTTCAATTATATAAATAATGAATAATATAACAGCACCGATGCCAACAACTACCCAGATATTGATTTTAATGCATGTCTTAGGCTTATATGATGAAGAAACATCCGTACTGACATAAGGAAGCAGGCTTCCGGTGTCCGTGCCGGCAGCAGATATATTAAGTGTAGTTGTGCCGACAGTATTATCATTGTACAGGAACTTAAGATGTGTTGTCATAACACCATTCTCATTGGTCATGTCGTAATTATCATCAACCGTCATTGTTACATTTGATAATGAACTTTTATTAGGTATTGTGATAAATGAAGCATTCAGTCCAAAGTTTAGTGAAAGTGTCGAGAAAACAGCTGAATTATAATAATTATCATTGGAAAACATAGCTCCGAGCTGACTTCCTGTAGTTGTTGATTTCTGGAAATTGGAAAAGCCCCAGTCAAAAAGCGTCTTTGTATCAGTATATCTTAAATCATCTGTTGCTTCCTTAAATACAACACATATGAGTCTCATGCCATCTTTTTCTGCAAATGTTACAAGTGTGTTCTGGGATTCATCAGTATATCCTGTCTTTCCACCCTTACAGTATTCATAATAGTAAGAACGGCCTTTCAACATCTTATGTCTGTGTCTGATTGTACGCTGTGCAGACATGTTAGTTGCAGGAATTACATATGCGTCAGCAGTAGAATCGATGCTGACGAAAGAAGCATTATTATAACAGCCTCTTGCAATCATTGCCATATCATATGCTGTTGTGTAGTGGTTGGTATTATATAATCCGCTTGCATTGGCAAAATGTGTATTCAAAGCACCAAGTTCTTTTGCCTTGGCATTCATCATATCAACAAATGCGTCTATGGAGCCGGCTACATGCTCACCGAGAGCATAGGCCATTTCATTGGCAGAGTATAATAATAGTCCATGGAGAAGCTGGTTTACAGTAAACTGTTCTCCAACCTTACAACCTAAATTAGCATCCTCATATATATTGATGGAAGTGGCTGCGGCCTGTGAAAATGTTACTACATCATCCATATTGCAGTTCTCAATGGTAAGAAGACCGGTAAGAATTTTGGTTGTGCTGGCAGGATAACATTTTTCATGCGAGTTTCTTTCGAATAGAATAGAGCCTGTGTCAGCATCAACAAGAATACAACTGCTGGAATTAACTTCCGGGGCATCAGGCCATGAAACTTCAGTATTAGCAGTGCCTGTTTCAGAATAGGTTATGTTATATGCGGCAGCGTGTGCATCTGTGGTAAATACAGAACATGCTAATACCGTGGCAGATACTGCGCTGGTTATCTTTATAAGTAATCCTTTAAGAAAATGTTTTTTCATTATATGGATAATTCCTCCGATTAATATAATATACAATTATATTTTAGCTTAGGATTGTCCATAAGTAAACCCTGCTTGGCAAAAAGTGATATTTATGGTAAATAATATATGTATAATTCAGACTTGGTAAGTGTCCGTATGTGCGTGCAACAAATGCTTTCAGGATGACTCCTGCACAGCTTGTCATATTCAAGCATTTGCCGCACACGCATACGGACACTCAGCAACTCTGATTAAATAAAAGATACGAGGAGTAACGTATGAGACTTAGAAATGTACCCGGAGCAAGGGAAGTAATGATAGAGAATGAATATGTGTTTACAGAGCCGGAGGGGATGAAAGGCACATGGTCACAGGTTTTCGGTAATGATAATCCAATCCGTATTGAGATTGGTATGGGTAAAGGCACATTTATAACAACACTGGCAGCGAATAACCCTGATATTAATTATGTGGGTATTGAGAAGTATTCAAGTGTGCTTTTAAGAGCTGTCGAGAAACAGGATGAGCTTCAGCTTCCTAATTTAAGATTCATCAGAATGGATGCAGAGGCTATATGTGAGGTGTTTGGAGAGGGAGAGGTAGACAGAATATACCTTAATTTTTCAGATCCATGGCCAAAAGACAGACATGCGAAGAGAAGACTTACATCAAGACAGTTCATGGCGAGATATGATGTTATATTAAAGCCGGACGGACAGGTGGAATTCAAAACAGATAATAAAGATTTATTTGATTTTTCATTAGAAGAGATCAAAGAGGCAGGCTGGGAGCTTCCTGTTGTCACATTTGACTTACATAATGACTCTGTACTTAACGAGGGTAATGTAATGACAGAGTATGAGACAAGATTTTCACAGATGGGCAATCCTATATGTAAACTTGTTGCGGTAAGAAATCATTAATAATAAATGCATATACTATATAAAGGCTTTGGGAGAAATGTTGTGAAGAATAAAGCATTTGCAAGGAAAGTATCAGAAGTGATGTATGTGCATAAAGGTGCGAATTACAGAGTGGTAAGGTTTAAGAATTCCCTCGACGATGTCGTGAGAATCCTTAATACCAAGAAATAATCTAGAGGTCATCGGGCGAGTCATAAGGCTGCACGGTGACTTTTCTTTTGTCCAGGAAATGCTGCACTGTGATGTTTAACAGGTAGCTTAATACGGCAAATACAGGAACTCCGAGGAACATTCCAATTACGCCAAACAGCGCGCCACCTACGGTTATTGAGAACACAACCCATACAGGCTTAAGACCTGTAGTACTGCCGATGATACGAGGTCCGATAAGCAGACCGTCAACCTGCTGGATGCAGACAATCATGATTACAAATATGATAAGTTTGATAGGGCTTGCAATAACAATAATCACACCACCAATCACGCCACCGATATATGGTCCGAAATACGGAATCATGTTCGTTATGCCGACAATCACGCTTATAAGAACAGCATATGGCAGCTTGAGAATCAGCATGATAATAAAGCAGATAATCATGACAATAATTGAGTCAAATGATTTGCCGATAATATAATTAATAAAAATGCCTGCACAATTCTTACAGATGATGCGTGTATTGTCTGCTGTTTTCTTAGGAAGCACGGCATATAAAAATCTCTTAAAATGATAAAAGATATTCTTATTATCAGAAATCATGTAGATGGACACGATAATTGCAATAACAAGGTTTAACACACCCGAAAGAATGGCCATGGATGTATTAAGAATGTAAGGAACCATATTGGTAAGTGCACCAGTCATGTAGTCAACAAGTTTAGGAAGAGCATCTTCAATCTTCTGATTAATGAAATTGTAATCGATAGAAGAATTGGCGTGCTTATCCTCAAACTCAGTGAACCAGTTGCGGATATTCTCGTACCATACAGGAGCCTGATTGGCAATCTCTGTAATGCTTTTGTATATCTGAGGCACAACAAAGCCTATTAATACTGCAAATGCGCCAACTGCAATCAGGTAAGCAACAAGAATTGAAAGCATTTTGGCAGCTTTCTTGGACTTGATATGGCATACCCCCATGAAGAACCTGTTATAAAGGGTCTTGATAAACGGATAAAGAACAAGCGCAATCATGGCACCAATAAGAAATGGTGACAGTATATGGAATATGTTGCCCAATGACTTTACGGTTGCAGGCCAGTTACCAATGAACTTATATATAAGAATTGCACCTAGCACAAAAAGCAGACCATATATAACAATTGTAAAGTACTTGCTGTTAGGCTGGAATACATTCTTGCCAACAGTTTTGTCAGGTTTTGGCGGCTGTTCCTGTTCAGAATCAAGATTAATAGCCTCAATTGGAATGTTGTCAACGTGTTTTGGCTGTTGTTCGAATTTTTTTAACTTCATATCAACTCTCTTTTCTTAATAAATGTATATTAAATATAAATATTTTCTCTTAAAATTGGGAATATAATAGAATTATAAGGTGTATAAAGGCACATATCAATATAAAAAACATGGTAAAATGATGAAAAAACAAGAAAATTATAAAAAAAGTTAAATTGTTCTTAAATAAATACAAAAAAGTGCTTGCATTTTATTAAACCTTGCTATAGAATATCACTTGTGCTTGAGACAACACAAAAGCACAGAACAAAATAAGTTACGCACCGCTAGCTCAGTTGGTAGAGCACCTGACTCTTAATCAGGGTGTCCAGGGTTCGAACCCCTGGCGGTGCACTGGAAGGTCTTATGGTTTAGGGAATCCTAGGTTGTAAGGCTTTTATTTTTTATACAGTAAATAATTGCAGTGGCAGAAGGAATATTTACACAGGAAGCGTTGAGAGTTTATTTCATTGCAGATGGTGTGAATATTCCTTTTAGTATATATGTATATAAATATCTGTGTAGATATAGGTATGCGCAATACTGTCTTTCTGATAGGCGGATTTTGCATTATGAATTTGGAAATATTGAGATTTATAATATGATACCTATAGGTAGTCGGATTTTTACATTTCTTATAGGAAGATTCTGTGAGAAAATTCCGTATTTTATGAAAAATTCCTATAAGCAGTTAGTTAATGTTCGATTGATAGGTTGAATATTGGGTATTGAATGTGTGGAATGCCTGGAAAGGGAGGTTCTCTGCCTATAAGGATATAATAAATGCAAGTTTGATAGGTTGAGAGTTTCCAGAATTATAGGATAGCAGGGTTGTAATCATAAAACAATGTTAATATCTTGACAAGATGATATCAAAATGATATCATGCGAATATCAACAAAGACACCATTAAAAGAATTATCGATAACAAGATTAATAATCAGAGTGTCTAGGAGGTATTTTTATATGGAAGAAAAGGTTTTGAAGAAAAGCAAGAATGGTCTGGCAATGGTTACGCTGTTTATATTACTTTACGCAGCAGCTATAGCAGCAATTATTGTCGGTTCAATTATGGTTGAACAGGCAGAGACTAAAGCAGGATGGATAGTACTTATCGTTGCAGGTGTTATATACGCAGCAATAGGCTGGATATTCTTTATTGGTCTTAAGGTATTAAAGCCACAGGAAGCACTTGTACTTACACTTTTTGGTAAGTATGTTGGAACTATTAAAGAAGCAGGATTCTACTTTGTGAATCCGTTTTGTGTGGCTGTTAACCCGGCAGCGTCAACTAAGCTTAATCAGAGCGGTGATGTGACAGGAGATGGAAATAAGCTTGATCTGGCTAGTATGGCAGGCGTTGCAGGAATGGCAATTGCAGCAGGAAATAATTCGCAGTCAGCTAATAAGAAGATTTCACTTAAGATAATGACACTGAGCAACAGCAGACAGAAGATTAATGACTGCCTTGGTAATCCTGTTGAGATTGGTATTGCGGTTATGTGGAAAGTGACAGATACAGCTAAGGCAGTGTTTAATGTAGATAATTATAAGGAATATCTTTCATTACAGTGTGACAGCGCACTCCGTAATATTGTCCGCATGTATCCATATGATGTTGCAGAAAATGTAGATACAACGGGAGATGGAATTGCAGATGAGGGAAGCCTTCGTGGTTCAAGTGAAGTTGTAGCAGAAAGAATAAGAAAAGAAATCCAGGGGAAAGTAGCAGATGCCGGACTTGAGATAATAGAAGCACGAATAACATATCTTGCGTATGCACCTGAGATAGCAGCAGTAATGCTTCAGAGACAGCAGGCATCAGCAATAGTAGATGCAAGAAAGATGATAGTTGATGGTGCTGTAGGAATGGTAGAGATGGCGCTTGAGAGATTATCAGAAAAACAGGTTATAGAGCTTGATGAAGAGAGAAAAGCAGCTATGGTATCCAACCTTTTAGTCGTCCTTTGTGGAAACAAAGATGCCCAGCCAGTAGTTAATTCAGGAAGTCTTTACTAATGGCAGATTCAGGTAAGAAACAGGTTCCTCTCCGTTTATCAGCTAAACTCTATGATGCCATTGCAGCGTGGGCAGAGGACGATTTCAGATCTGTTAATGGACAGATAGAGTACCTGCTGACCGAGTGTGTACGACAGAGAAAGAAGAACGGTGCGCCAGTTCCGCATGAGCTGGATGTTCCACCAGACTTAGATATCAGGTAGAATTTACGAATATTTAAGAAAATAATGGATATTATAAAACCTCCCTATACTGACACCTTAATTAAGTGCCGGTACAGGGAGGTTTTTGAATTTAATGATTCTGACTGAATATACTATTGAATAAATCTGACATTATCCGCGAGAATTAAACTTACTTGTCATAAGTGAATATAAATCATCTGATGAGTTAGCGGCGGCACCTGATGATGTATATGAGTTGGTAACATAATTAATATTAGCCTTTGCAAGTGCTGATACATTAGAGCCAATAATTCCAAGCCTCTTTGCAAATTCTGATGATGTTCCAAATGCTTTCTTTAAAGTATCTGTATCAGCAGCCTTAAGCTTCTTTTCATCAATTTCAAGAGTGCCATCATCTTTAAGTGTAATTCCTACAGCAGAAAGAACTTCAGAATTTTCTTTAACAGCTTCCTTTAAAAGGTCAGAACACATAGTGTTGATAGAACTTGAAGTCTTGCCAAGTGTGTTGTAAAGCTTATTATAAGAATCAACTACAGATTTGATATCCGCATATATAGCAGAATAATCACCGGTCTTTTCAGCATCAGCGAAAAGAGTTGATTTCTCATCAGTGAATTTAGCTGCATTTTCTGTAACAGAATCAGCATCATCCTTAATGTCTTCGTAAGCGTCTTTCTGTAACTTCTTGGTAAGTGAAGAAGTTGAAGTGTCAGTTTTTTTGGAAAGCAGGCTTGTAAGGCTGTCATCATCCTTATTCTGGATGTAATCAAGCAGAGTCTTTGATGAAGGCTCAATGCCTGCTTTAAGCTGGTTAGCTGCCAGCATCTGAGATGTAACTCGCATAAGTTTCCTCCTTATATATGAAGTGTGATTGAATACACATTTATCAGCTAAATACAATATCGGATAAAACCAGGTGAAACTTAACATACTACCTTCGAAAGGAGGTGGCAGATATGCTTCCAGCATTTGACTATAATCATGAAAAAGACGAATATAAAAACGGATATAGTGATGGACAGGGTGACAAGAGTTTTGATGACGGTGAAAATGAATTTGCCAGCAATCTTGACGAGAGTGATGTAATGCGTCCAGTCAATTCGCTAGATGATTATACAAGTTTCCTTTTGTGGGGAACTGATTTTGACGACAAGAATAATATCTAAAAATAGTATTAATAATTTATTAATCTTTGAAAGGCTGATTGACTGAATATTTGCAATGTTATATGATAAGCGAAAATGGAGGTATGAGTTTAGTATGTACGGGTATATAGTTGTTGATCAGCCAGAACTTAAATTCAGAGAATTTGATAAATACCGCTCATACTATTGTGGTCTGTGCGATTCGCTGGCAGAAGCGCATGGATTAAAAGGGCAGATTTCATTAAGCTATGATATGACATTTCTGGTTATACTCCTTACAGGGTTGTATGAACCAGAGACAACATATTCTGAGGAACGCTGCGTCACACATCCATTGAAAAAGCATCCGGTAAGGCGTAACGTTGTCTCAGATTATGTTGCTGATATGAATGTGCTTCTGACATATTACAAATGTATGGACGACTGGTACGATGAGAAAAAGGTTTTGAAAAGAACTTATGCCGGAGTATTGAAAAGCGATATAAAAAGGCTTGAGAAAAAGTATCCACAGAAGGCAGAGATTATAAAGGAAAGCCTTACAAGGCTGTCAGAATATGAAAAAGCACAGGAGACTAACATTGACAAGCCGGCAGAGCAGTTTGGCATACTGTTAGGTGAAGTTGCTGCCATGAAAGATGATGAGTGGAGTGATGAGTTAAGGGTGCTTGGCAATAATCTTGGCAGATTTATATATCTGCTGGATGCATATGATGATTTGGAAAAAGATGATAAAAAGAACAATTATAATGTATTTAAGTATCATAAGGATGTAGAGGATTTTGATACATTTGCAGAAAACATACTTAAAGCGTATATGGCAGGATGTGCAAGGGCTTTTGAGAGACTGCCGATTCTTGCTAATGCAGAACTGTTAAGAAATATCATATATTCAGGTGTATGGACAAAGTTCTACGCCGCCAGAAGAAAAAGAATTGACACTGCCGGTAAGCAGTTGGAGGAACATAATGACAGATCCATATAAAGTGTTGGGAGTATCAAGGGATGCTTCCGATGATGAAGTGAAAAAAGCATACAGAACACTGAGCCGAAAGTATCATCCTGATGCTAACATCAATAATCCTAATAAGGATCAGGCAGAAGAGATGTTTAAGCTTGTGCAGCAGGCATATAACCAGATTATGCGTGAACGTGAGGGTGGCTACAGCAGCCAGTCATACAGCCAGACACGTTATGGCACAGGCCGTTCAGATCACTATGGTTATGATGGTGATTATCAGAACCAGTCACAGGGCGGCTATGGAGACTTTGGAAGCTTCTGGGGATTCGGTCCATTTGGATTTGGCGGATATACAGGAAGCTATGGTGGCAATGGATATGGCAGTGATAATCTCAATGGCAATGATCCTACAACAGTGCATCTGAGGGCAGCAGCTAATTATATTAATAACTCTAGTTATGATGAAGCTATTAATGTGCTTAACAACATAACTGACCGTGATGGAAGATGGTACTACTACAGTGCGTTGGCACATCTTGGAAAAGGGGAAGAAGCTACAGCTTTGGAAGATGCCAAGCGTGCTTTGGATTCTGATCCTGACAATATGCAGTATCAGTTGCTGTATCAGCGTATTGCAAGCGGTGGAAGCTGGTATGCAGGAAGAAGGACACAGTATCAGGGACCTTCTTCAACGACATATTGTACAGGCTGTGCGCCGTGGGTAGCACTCTGTCTCTGTTCAAATATATGTATGCCTATGTGCTGCAGCTGTGGTTCAGGCGGATATTATCCGGGTGGAAGTATATAATAATCAATTAATAAGGGATGTTACCAGACTATTGTGTTAAGGTAACATCCCATTTTTAATGTTATTTTTCTTTTTTAATCCATGCATCAAGGTTGTTAAATAATATATCAAACTGCACAGGTCCCATATCCAGTACATACTGGTGGAAACTTTTAAGATTGAATTTATCAGAAAGCTCGCTTTGTGCCTTAGTCTTTAACTGCTCAAATCCTAACATTCCAAGAACATATTTGCAATAATTGCCCGGGTCAGAGACAAATGCATAATACATTTCGTGGGCGACTGATTTATCATCAAAACCATACTGGCTGATGAATCGGTAAACGTCATCTTCACTCCATCCATAGTAATTAACGCCAATATCCCCTTTTGCATAAAGGCACAGGACAGTGGCATAATTAGCTGCATACATTTTGTTAAGTGCATCGTTGTCAGTCTGTGCATAATTATAAGAAAGAACTTCAACATATGATGCCCAGCCTTCAACATATCCGCCTGGTGCAAGAATGTATCTTATCCAGTCAGGATTGGTTGCGGCAAAATACTGTGTCTGGTACATGTGTCCCGGATACCCTTCATGTGCAAGTGTAGGATATAATTCACTCGCAGAAGTGCCTGAAGAATTGATGTATATTGAATTGATATCAAGGTTATCAAGCTGCGGAATAAAGTACATAGCCGGACTGGTGTAGTCCTCAAGTGCCTTTGACACATATTTGATATCATAATTCACATCAGGAATCTCAGGAAAATCATCTGTAATTCTTTTCTTGAGGTCAGTAAGTATGCCAACCGGGTCTGTCATATTGAATGTAAATGTGTCAAATTTATCAAGAAGAGAGGAGTCTTTAAGTGCAAGCGACTGCATTTTAAGCATATATTTCTTGATATAAGAATCAACCAGCTTATCGTATTCGTCAACAGATTTGCTCCAGCCAAGTGTCGAAGAGAGTATATATTCAAAATATCGTGAACCATCAGGATAATTGCATAAACCGCCTGAATATCTGTTAGAGCCTTTCAATGAAGTAAGTGCATTTACAAGGGACTGGTATCCTGGAATTACATGTTCATTGACTGCGGACACATTTTTAGCTTTATAATCTGCAATATCCTGTGAAGAAAGTCCGTCAACAGAAGCAATTTTCTCGTTAAAAGTTGATATCAATGCACCGTCTTCTGAACCGGCAGTCTCAAGAAATGAGTTGCAGCTTTCAATTACCTCATCGGCAAGGGTATCTTCCATAAAATATCCGTTATCAGCACGAAGCTTCTCAAATGCAGCCATATTTTCGAAATATCCGTCAACATCGCAGAGAAGCTCAATATATTCGTCAATATCCTTCTTTTCTTCAAATGTGTATTCAGCAAAAAGCAGTGGCAGCTGGACATGAATACCTGTAGTTGTCTGAAGCTGTGTGTTAAACATGTACAAATCACTGTATTCCAGCTCATTTTCCATGTACATAAGAAGCTCGTCAAGCGTTATCTGCTGTTTTGCGGAGAGTGTGCTTCTGTCAAATGATTTAAGCGTTGATATTATGTCGGTGTAATCTGAGGAGTCATCGGGATTATCAAGGTCGTAGCGTCCAAGAGTAATCTCATAATCGTTAATTCCGAAATCCTTTGGGTGTTCGACATAGGCATGCAGAGACACCATATCGGCACTTAACAGGTCAGCAAACAGGTTGTTTACATATTCCGTGAAATCAGCGTTATCCTCGGCGGCAGATATAGTGGTTTCTGATATCTGCTTCTGATTCCAGGGCAGGCTGCAGCCAGACAGGGTAATTATCATTATAAAAACTATCAGCAGGCTCACAGCCTTGTTAAGAAATTGATGTAAAAGGCAAAATTGTTTATTATGCATACTAATCCTCATTTCTGTCTTAATTAATATTATAAGAAATACTGATTTATTATTCACATATTGTATCATACTTAATACAGACTTGACACTTATTGTAAATTTTTCTATGATAAAGTTTACGGATAAATGATTCACACTACATTTGCGTTATAGCGATGAATTAAAATAATAGATTATGGAGGAAATGATATGCCACAGAGTAAAGGTCCATTTTATATGACAACAGCTATTGCCTATACATCAGGCAAGCCACATATCGGTAATACTTATGAAATCGTGCTTGCAGACAGTATTGCAAGATTCAGAAGACAGGAAGGTTACGATGTATTTTTCCAGACAGGAACTGACGAGCATGGTCAGAAGATTGAGCTTAAGGCTGAGGAAGCTGGAATTACACCTAAGGAATTCGTTGACAATGTATCAACAGAGATTAAGAGAATCTGGGATCTTATGAATACTTCATATGATAAGTTCATCAGAACAACAGATGATTACCATGAGAAGCAGGTTCAGAAGATTTTCAAGAAACTTTATGATCAGGGAGACATTTATAAGGGTTCATATGAAGGCTTGTACTGTACTCCATGTGAGTCTTTTTGGACAGAGAGCCAGCTTGTTGATGGAAAGTGTCCTGATTGTGGACGTGAAGTTAAGCCAGCTAAGGAAGAAGCTTATTTCTTCAAGATGAGCAAATATGCTAACAAGCTTATTGAGCATATCAATACACATCCAGAATTCATCCAGCCTGTTTCAAGAAAGAATGAGATGATGAATAACTTCCTTCTTCCAGGACTTCAGGATTTATGTGTATCAAGAACATCTTTCAAATGGGGTATCCCGGTTGATTTTGATGACAAGCATGTAGTTTATGTATGGCTTGATGCGCTTACTAACTATATCACAGGTATCGGATATGACGCTGATGGCAACTCTTCAGAGCAGTACAAGAAGTTCTGGCCAGCAGACCTTCACCTTATCGGTAAGGATATCATCAGATTCCATACAATTTACTGGCCAATATTCCTTATGGCACTTGGTGAGCCACTTCCTAAGCAGGTATTTGGACATCCATGGTTATTACAGAATGACGGTAAGATGAGTAAGTCTAAGGGGAATGTTATCTATGCAGATGACCTTGTAGACCTCTTCGGAGTTGACGCTGTACGTTACTTCGTTCTTCATGAGATGCCATTTGAGAATGATGGTGTTATCTCTTGGGAACTTATGGTTGAGCGTATGAACTCAGACCTTGCCAACACACTTGGAAACCTTGTAAACAGAACAATTGCAATGTCTAACAAGTATTTTGGCGGAGTTGTTAATAAGACTGGCGTAGAGGATGCTGCAATTGACGGTGACCTTAAGGCAGTTGTAACAGCAACAAGAGATAAGGTTCAGGCAAAGATGGCTACACTTCATGTGGCAGATGCTATTACAGAGGTATTCACACTCTTTAAGAGATGTAACAAATATATTGATGAGACAATGCCTTGGGCTCTCGCAAAGGATGAGGCACAGCAGGACAGATTAGCAGAAGTTCTCTACAACCTTGTTGAGAGTATTACAATCGGCGCTAATCTTCTTAAGTCATTCATGCCAGAGACTACAGATAAGATTCTTGCACAGCTTTACCCAGCTAATCCAGAGGCAGGAGTAAGAGACTTTGACGACCTTGCTACATTTGGCTTAAGAGAAACAGGACTTAAGGTTACAGAGACTCCAGAGATTCTTTTTGCAAGACTTGACTTCGAGAAGGACCTTAAGGAAAAGGTTGAGGCTATTCAGGAAGCACAGAAGAAGGCTAATGGTGTTACAGAATATCCACAGGTTGAAGTTAAGCCTGAGATTACATTTGATGATTTTGAAAAGGTTCAGTTCAGAGTTGCCAAGGTTCTTACATGTGAAGCTGTTAAGAAGACAAAGCTTCTTAAGTTCGAGCTTCAGATTGGTGACGAGAAGAGAACTATAGTATCAGGTATCCAGAAGTACTACAAGCCAGAGGAGCTTATTGGTAAGAAGTTAGTTGTATGTACTAACTTAAAGCCAAGAAAAATCTGTGGTATTGAGTCACAGGGAATGATTATCTCAGCATGGGATGATAAGGATAACTTATCAGTTCTTACACTTGAGAAGGATATTATTGAAGGTGCAGAGATTGGCTGATAGATATGAAGATATTTGAAACTCATGCTCATTATGATGATGAAAGATTTGATGAGGACAGAGATGAACTTATAAGCAGCATGCTTAGTGATACAGGGGAGCTTGATTACATTGTTAATGTAGGTGCAAGCCGTCAGGGCTGCGAGGCTTCCCTTGCACTTGCTGCACAATATGAAAAGGTATACGCAGCGATTGGTTTCCACCCGGAGGATATTGTCAGATTGAAAGAATCGGACATTGAATGGCTGGAAAACATGCTTGGTGAAGCTAAGATAAGAAAGATTGTTGCACTTGGAGAAATCGGACTTGATTACTATTATGTGTCAGATGATGCAGATATGGCGGCGGCTGAAAAGAAACAGCAGCGTGAATGGTTTGCAGCACAGATGGATGTAGCGTACCGCACACACATGCCGGTAATGATTCATTCAAGAGATGCATGTCAGGATACAATCGACATATTAAAGAGTAATCATGGACAGGATACAGGCGGAATTATTCACTGCTATTCATACAGCAGGGAAGCGGCAAGAGATTTTCTTAACATGGGCTTTTCTATAGGAATCGGCGGCGTTCTTACATTTAAGAATGCCAGGAAGCTTGTGGAAGCAGCAGCGTATATACCGATGGATAGAATTGTTCTGGAGACAGACAGTCCATATATGGCACCTGAGCCTAACAGAGGTAAAAGAAACGACAGCCGCAATATAAAATATGTTGCAGAAAAGCTGGCGCAGATTAAAGGGCTTGATACACAGGAGGTTATTGATGTTACTAACCAGAATGCGAGAAGGCTGCTTTTTGGGGAGTAATGTGTTGGGGAATTTGTCGGTGGGTTTGCCTGTAAATTTGCCGGCAGGACAGCCCTTTTCTTGTGTAAACTGGCTGAAAACCTATAAATTATAATAAAATGATATGCTCCCTTTCAGGTAGACAAGTTAAATAATAAAAAACTTGTTAATCT
>OIZO01000088.1_pt1 | contig 71974 bp, 49 predicted proteins | sample 1588551 | NCBI WGS metagenome assembly OIZO01 (sample SAMN03283271) | human gut metagenome | biome: human-associated habitat; material: feces | host: Homo sapiens | place: Peru | collected 2012
CTTTCAGTACAACACCTTCTCCGCTGAATGTACGGAATCCTGTCATACCACACTGAGAAGAACCATTTGCAAATGTAGCCATCTCTTTAAGTTCGTCAGATGTCCATGTCTTTACAGTAGTCTGTGTTCCATCTTCTTCCTGTACAATAATGGAGAATGCAGGTGCTGTTCCAGTGTAATAAGTTACAGTTCCTTCTGCATCTTTATAGTTGTCAGCTTTTACAGTAACTTTGTAAATCTGTGACTGTGGATATGTAACAGTACTCCAACGTCCTTTAATTTCAATTGGATCATGACCTTCCATTACATAGACAACTGGTTCTTCTGCTGTACGTGTAAAGTAAATACTGCTTCCACTTACAGTCAAAGCTGACTTATCCAATGTGATTTCCTTAGGTGCATATGGATATTCTAAACCATATGTATCTACTGGAGAACCATCAGATTCTACTGGAGTCAGTGTAACAGATGTAATATGCTCTGCGTAGTCAGCGGAAATACTCTTAAATGCAATACCTGCTCTTGAAGTATCGCCAGACTGACGAAGAGATGCTGTTCCATTTGCACATTCTGCAGGATCTAATAAATTGTCAGCATCAACAACTTCAAAGCTTGTTTCCAATGTTCCGTAGTAAATTCCTGTTCCTTTAATAGTAACAGTTGCAGTTCCAGCTTTATCGTTGTTCTGATAAGATACCGTATAATCAGTACCATTTTCCAGAGTTGTTCCGATATAAGTTACGACTGGTTCTGGAGTTGCTGTTGGATTCTCAGCAGTAATCATCTGGGAAGAAATTCTGGCAACGCTTGTTGTTCCAGCCTGTTCCAGATTACCCTTTTCTACTTTTTCTACTTTTGTAACTTTGAATCCCCATTTTACACCAGACTTGTCTGATGTAAGACGAATCTTAAATTCAGCAGTTGGTACAGCTATGGAAGCTCCTGCGAGTTCCTTTCCTGTATATTTACCAACTTCATTGTCATTTGTGTCAAGAACATAGATGAAATCATAGTTAGATTCTACCTCTGTCTGTTCGTCAAATGTAATGACAACACCATCTGCTGCATCTTCCTGAATATAGCTCCATGTGTTATCATAGTTGTTTTCATAATCATGAGCACTTTCAGGCAATGCCTGTTCTTCCTGACCATCATCTGCTGCAGTGTCATCTGCTTCTGGTACAACTGCATCATTTGTTTCTGCAGTTTCTTCTTCGACAACTTCTTCTGCATCTGTGGTCTGTGGCACATCTGTTTCATTTTCTTCAACAGCTGCGTCTGCCGTTACTGTCATATCGGTATCAGGTTCTGCTGCAAAAGCAGTTGCTGATGTCAGACCAAATACCATTGTACATGTCAAAAGCCATGCCAATAGCCGCTTTGGAAATTTCTTCTTCATTTCCTTTTCCTCCTTCATTTTTTCTATAGCCAGTCATATAGATATGCTCTCTTTCCCATATGACGCACTACCAATCTTATAATTCCGGCAATACACTTGTCATCCATTCTCCTTTGCGGTTCTGGATTCTGTGAATGGATGCTTCCAGCCCATAAACCGCTCTTAACAGGTCTTCTGTTATGACTTCTGATGCCGGTCCTGCCTTATATTTTCCATCTCCGGCTACTGCCAGTACATCCCGGTCTGCTAATAGCACCTGCTCCGGGTTGTGGGAAGTAAGACAGATTCCTTTTCCTTCATCCACCAGTTTACGGATTTCTTTCAGAACTCTGACCTGATTGCCAAAGTCCAGGCTGGAAGCCGGCTCATCCATCAGCAGATAATCTGTCTGCTGGGCCAGTGCCCTTGCAATGAGCACTAATTGCCGTTCGCCTCCACTGATCTGTGTATATATTTCATCCTGCAGATGAGAAATGCCCATTTTTTCCAGCATTTCCTCTGCAATCTTGTAATCTTCTTTTGATGGAGTTCCCACATCTGAGACATGAGCTCCTCTCCCCATTAATACCACATCAAATACACGATATGGAAATGGCGGATTGTGGTACTGTGGCACGTATGCTATCTTCTTCGCCAGATTCTTTGCGCTCATTTCTGTCAGATTCTCTCCATCTATCAAAATCTGCCCTCCAAGTAAAGGAAGAAGGCCCAACATAGTGCGGTATAAAGTGGTTTTTCCTACTCCATTAGAACCCAGCACACAAAGAAGCTGTCCTTTTTCAAAGGTAAAACTCAAATGATGCAACACCTCTTTTGCAGTTCTTCCCTGCCTGTATCCGAGCGTTGCGTCTTTTACTTCAATCATTAAGGCGCCTCCCTGTTCAGAATCTTCTCTGCCTGTTCTCTGGTAAGCAGATAATCATAGAAAGCCTGATAAAAATCCTGTACTTCCTGAGCCATATCCAAATCTTCGAATTTATCCGGATGTAATGTTTTTGCCATGTTCATCACAAGTAAAACTTTCTGTAATCCCATATCCCAATAGAACACACCTGATGGAACCAGATAAACCGCATCGTTCTCTACGGCTGCAAGCTGTGCATACTGTGTGGAGGACAGCATATCCTGTCGTACTCTCTCCACTGTATCACCACCGTTAATCCCGCCGTGGTCGATAAATACCACATCTGGATTCCATTCCATTAACTGTTCATAATCAATCTGGGTTCTGCTTCCAGCTCCCAGATCTTCGGACACACAGATTCCTCCGGCTGCCCGTATCACTTCCGGCATATCCGAATATGCACCATAGGTTGTAAGAATATCCATTCCTGCATAATACACTTTCGGTCTTTCGGAATCTTCCAGTTTATCTGTTACCGCGCGGATCATTTCTATCTTCTGCGAGTAGTATTGTCCATAAGCTCTTGCTTTTGCCACCGCATCTTCATTGATGGTCTTTGCATAGGCCATAAGCTGCTGCGGCGTATCTTCCAGAGTTTTCGCACTCTTTCCTGCAAGATAAGCCACTCCTGCCTCTGAAAGCTGCTTTTCCTCACTCGGTCTTGGAAAGGAATATACCATATCAGGACTATAGGTCATCAATTCTTCAAAATTAACTGCTGTATGTACATTGTCCAGATACGGAACGGAAGTAATTTTAGGGAAGACTTCTTCTGCCCAAGGGAAGTTATCCGTCTGTACATCTGCTCTTACCACAATACGGTCTTCTACACCAAGTACTTTCAGCATTTCATAGGATGGACCATATACCGCAGCAATACGCTGTGGGTCTGTCATCTCCGTACTTTCTGCAGATGACGATGTTCCAGAAGCAGAACCGCTGCTTCCTGCCAGTACTTCTACTTTTCCCTGTAATACCTTACCTGTCATAGTAAGTCCCTGTACGCTTTCCAACGCCGGAATCTGTTCTACACTTCCTGCTTCTCTTTCACGCACAACCAGGACTCCATTTTCATGAGAAACCACATCCCATACATCATCGGCACGTTCAATTGCCTCTGCCAGTTTGTCACAAACCTCATCTTCGGATGCTCCTACATAAAAGCTGACCGGCTGATAAGCACAGGTCCCACATGGATTGGACGATTCATCCTGATAGACATTCATTTCATATCCCAGATATGAAATGACGCCACTTTCTTCTGCTTCTCCACTAATATCAATTTCATATTCTACTTTTTTAGCGGAACAGCCGGTTAATAATAATGCCAGCACACATCCCAAAAGAAAAATTTCGATTTTTTTCATTTTATCTGCAGTCGTCTTATTTGCAGTTATCACATAAATCCCCGCTTTCCTCTTGATAATAACAGCAAGAATACCGGTGCTCCCAAAATCGCAGTCAAAATTCCAATCGGAATTTCCTGCGCCATAAGAGAGCGTGAAATATCATCTACTAAAAGTGTAAATATCGCTCCAAGTACAGCTGCACACGGCAGAAGCCTACGATAGTCTGCGCCCACCATCATTCTTGCAAAATGCGGAACAATCAAGCCAACCCAGCCTATCATTCCCCCTACGGATACAGCCCCGGCAGTCATCAGTGTGGCACATCCGATAATCAATAACTGAAACCGTTCAATCTGGATACCCATGGTTTTTGCTTCATCTTCCCCAAAGGACATGAGATTGATTTTCCACCGTACAAGAAGCAATGGAAGCCCGCCTATTAATATCGGAAAAATCAAAAACTTTACCTGGGAAGCGGTTACATAATTCAGACCTCCCATCAGCCAGAAAGTAATAGACGGAAGCGTATCATACGGATCTGCCACCACCTTGATAATAGAAATAAATGCCTGAAACAAAGAACCCGTCACAATTCCACAAAGAACCAGCAAAATCCTGCTGTTGTCCACCTTTCCTCCAACAATGTGGCTGACTGCTATGGTTCCAATTACTGCAATCACACCGGAAATAAATGCCATGACCGTAACCATTCCCGTATTCACTCCGAGCAAAAATCCAAGTGCTGCGCCAAAACCGGCTCCTGCTGACGCACCGAGTAAATCAGGGGATACCATCGGATTGCGGAAAATTCCCTGATAGGATGCTCCTGCTACGGAAAGCGCACACCCAATCAAAGCTCCTGCACACACTCTCGGAAACCTGGATGTCCAGAATACTGTGGCGGCACCTTCATTTTCAAAAATATCAGATGTCAATTTTGCCCCAAGCATCCTGAAAACTTCAGCAGGTGCTATCTGATAACGTCCTACACATAAGGACAACAAAAATACTATTATAAGCAGAGGAATCAAAATTATTAAATACAACTTATCATTTTTCTTCTTCATGTTCGTCTTTGTATCCATCTCTTCTCTTATTCCCCTTCACCGGAAGAACGTTTTAAGAAATCCGGTGCTTCCGAATATGGGATAAACTGATATACCCACATATCACTGTTCTTCACTTTCACTGCCGCAAGATACCCTCCCCGGCTCATGAAATAATTATTGTGCATAACCTTACGTAAAGTATTAATTCTCTTGTCACTGGTAATGGTTATCTGCTTTCCAAAATCCTTCTGGACAATGAATTCATTTTCTGACTCTGCTTTATATGCCATAAAATACATAGAAAATGGTTCTTTCAGTCCATTTACACTGGCATACGGATTAAACTCCTGCACTACCACTGATTCAATCTCCGGCTTTGTATCTGTCAAATCGGCAAAACCATATTTTTCAAGAACCTGCATGGTATTCGTAAATTCATCTGTAATAAATACAAAGGCATTATCCAGATGATATGAGTAATACTGCAAATCATATTCTGTGTTCTGTGTAAACATCAAAACTGCTTTTGCAGTTTTATCGGCAAAATATCTGTCTTCGAAAGACTGGTTTGTAATGTCATCCGCCATAGCCTGTAACAGCTCTTCACGCACAGTATCACTCAAGGATAATTCCCAGGTATTCTGATATAAACTGTCTGTCAGATATACAGAACCCTTCCGGTAAGCTTCATTTGCCCAGATTACACTGTTTTCATCACTTAAGGTATCCGTAAACAACATCTTCTGCTTATCCTTAATTTTCGTCTGGTCTTCCAGGGACAGCAGATTCTCCAGCTGAGTCATAGACGCTCTGTCATAGTACCAGATGTATTCTTTTCCATTTTTATCTGTATAAGAAAATTCCACATCATACGGAACAACCGTATTTGAAAAATCATCTTCATCTAATTTCATTTCCTTGCGACCTGATGTCACAAAATCTTTCTGAGCCTCTGCCACTGCCTGAATAGCATCAGCATCTTCAAGAGAAAGCCGGCTCACTACGTAATAACCTCTGCTGCTGCTTCCGGCTCCTGTCGTATACAGATAATCCGGAGAACCAACAAAAGACACCTCCGCTTTTGTAAACTCATCGGATTTATTTAATATCTGTTTGCAGTGCACCGGACACCAGAATACAAATACCAGGCAAATGGCAGCGGCAATGATGGTTTGTCCTACGAAAGACCCTATTACCCGTTTGCGGTTTAAATCATAAGCAAACAAAGACTTTCTCCAGAACAAATGGAGCACTCCCATCATGCCAAAACCAAACAGAATTCCAAGAGTCACACTGAATTTGCCAAGGAAATAGATGGTTAATGCAAACGAAAGTAAAGCCGTAAGTCCTATAATAATTTCTGATAAAACCGGATTCGTTCCCGAAATTCCTGCTGATTCTGCCTTTCTGATCCGGAATAAATAATAGGAGAATGCGAGAAGCAAAATCACCATAATCGTCCAGCCGATAACCGCAGCAGGTTTCAGTGCTTCCGGAACCGGATTGTCATTTGGTCTTACAAAAATATAATGTGTCTTTAATTCATTCCAAAAGAACATAATTGGATTTGCCCAGGCAAACTTTTGCAGAAGGTTTTCTCCAATCTGTCCGTTTCCAAGCCAGTTATCAACTCCCCATGCATTTCCCCAGAAAAACTGTTTTGCAAGGAGATTCACTCCATAAAACAACATTTCCGGTGCGCATAATATACCAATTGCATAAATAACTGCTTCTGCCACGGTACCTGCAAGCATACAAGAAATAACCGCTGCGCCAAAACCTGTCAGTGCGATCACGCACAGACCCCATATCAGATAAAGACAGTCTCTTACCTGACACATGTAGCTTCCCACTGCCATGCGGTTTAACCACAGCGACAGGAGCATTGGAATTGCAAGACTGAATATACAAATCATACATCCCATCAGTGCTCTATTAAGAAACAGTTTTCCCCTGGTCAGCATCAGTGACAGATACATCGTTGTGTCACGTTTATTTAATAAAAACCGGAATAATTCAATTCCGCAGATTACTCCCATTGCCAGCGCCAGTATCAGTATTGGAACCAGTACACTTCCGTGAAAGAAACGGTACTTTACCTGATCATGTGTATAATCCACGCTGAACATGGAATCTCCCGGAAGTCCCACTGTTGAAAATGGAATCAATACCATAAAGAGAATGAAAAACAGTATCTGCATCCAGTAATTATTTTTGATTACATATAGAAAATCATGCCTGATTTCTGTCAGCTCTGAACACTTTTTCCCAGTCCACATGTTTCACATTCCTCTCTACTTCGAAAAATTCTTCCAGTCGAATCGGCCGAACCTGTATATTTGATACATTCATTTGTTCTAATAATTCAAATGCCTGCTCTTTTGTTCCTTTTATGATACAGCTCCATCCGCTCTCCTCCGGTTCCAGATGAATCAGCCTCGCACAGGCACGTATCTGTTCTTCCTCCTCTGTCTGAAAACCGCATCTTTGATATTGCTGACGCATATAAGTTGTTGTATTGTCAAAAATCAACTCGCCATTATTGAGCATTCCAATGCAGTCTGCCAAGTCTTCCAACTCCTGTAGATTATGGGAAGATATTAAAATCATTGCATTCCGGATTTTCACATAACCACGAATCATTTCTTTCATCAGACAGCGCATAGAATAATCCAATCCATCAAACGCTTCATCCAGAAACAACGTGGTAACACCCGTCGAAAACGCCAGAATCAATCCAGCCTGACGCTGCATCCCTTTGGAAAAACTGCTGATTCTGATATCCTTCGGAATTCCAAATACCTGTAACAATTGCTGATATACCTCATCACTCCAGGTGTGGTAATATCCCCGATAGAATTTCCGCATATCTTCCAATGTTGCCTGCGGAAAGAACGTTACTTCTTCTGTCATAAGAAAGCATTTTTTCTTCACTGCCGGATTTTCATAAGCAATCTCTCCGTCATTCTTTATACATCCTTTGTCCGGCCGGTATATTCCACTGACGATTTTCAAGAGTGTTGTTTTACCCACACCGTTGTATCCAATCAGTCCATATACCTGCCCCGGCTGCACGGAAAAACTCACATCATTCAGTACCGGTTTCCTGCCAAAGGATTTGGTCACGTGTTCTACTTCAATCATGATTACTCTGCCTCGTTATTTTCTACCTTGTTTTCCTCTGACAGCTCTGTTTCATTGACTACTTCTTCTGTGTTTTCTTCTTTCAAAGTATCTTCTTCCGTAGTCTCTTTCTGAGCCTTCTCTTCTTTTACTGGATTTTCTGAAGCATTTTCTGCTTTTCTATTCTTTGCCTGTTTTGAGAAAAGGAACAAGTAAATTCCTGCTGCAAGTGCAATAAGGATAGCAGCAACAATATAAATCATAGACGAATTTGATAAAGCTGCTTCTGTCTCATTCTCAGCTTCATTTGAAGTTACTACCACTTCATCTTTCGCAGAAATTTCTTTATCACTTAACACACAGTCGAAGCATTCTTCTAATTCGATGGTAACATATCCGTTTTCAACCACTAATTCTTTTGCAAGCTCTTCTGCTGAATCCTTTTTACTGTCATAATGATATAAATACCATTTGCTTCCATTTTGCATATCCTCTGGCACTTTGATGAATACTTTTGCTTTTCCGGGAAGTTTTCCATCGTGTGCAAAGCGCAAATACAATGCCTGGACATTACGGAATATTTTACATCCGTCAAATGCAGTCTTGCTGGATGTCACTGAAAAATCCATATCAAATACAGACTTTACATCCGTTCCCAAAAACTCCCACGCATATACAATATTACCCGCATCATCTTTTTCCTGAAAATCAACATACTCTTTTTCTTTTCCCTGAATAGCTTCCAGATATTCAGAACCCATTTTTCCGTCTTTAATCGGAACAAATGTAATGGTTCCTTTGTCACTTTCTACCACAGTTACACCATCTGCGTTTTCTTCTTCTATCAATTCTTCTGTTATTTCTTCCGTAGTTGTATCTCCACCTACCTGACTTGCTGTAGCCGACTTATCTGTGCTGTTATTATTTTTTCCGGTTGAACCCGAACTGGATGTCGTATGATTTTCATTCGTTGTAGTGTTATTTCCAGCGGATGTATTGCTTCCACTGGAACTACTATTGTTTCCACCAGACGTATTGTTATCTCCAGAAGACGGTTTCTTACTTACATTTACCGTAACCGAGGTAGTTCCACTACTGAACTGGCGGAGAGATGCCGTCAGTGTGATAACCGCAGTTCCTTCCGAAACACCATGTACAGTCAATGTTCCACTGCTGTAGCTTGCTGTAGCCACAGAGGTATTACTTGATGAAACCGATACGCTTGTATGATATGTCTGATAAGTTTTTCCATTACAGGTACACTGTCCGTTTGCATCCAGACATTCTTTTTCCCCACATATCTGTGGACATTCTGCCATACCACATCCCGGCAGCTGCGAATCACTTGCAGGGGTAAGGGATACACTAACCGAAGTATTACTTCCAGCTTCCACCGAAACACTTTCCTTTCCCACGCTGACTCCGACTGTTCCACGGTTAAAGTAAGCCTGTACTGTAGAATTTCCCACACCAGTTACACTCATTGTACCTACTACAGCTGCTGCTATAATTCCTGCCCATCTTTTTTTATTCATCATTCTAATTCTCCCGTTCTTTCCTATTCATCCAGATAAATATCCAGTCGTATACAATCACCACCGGTCTCGATCTGATATCCTCCAAAGACACCTGATAAATTACCGAGACATGCAACAAACGGTCCTTTGTCATTCTTTACCGCACCAATAGAAGAAGTAACTCCCAACTCATCTAACCTGTCACTCAGATGATTGTATGACACAGAGCCTTCACTCTCATGGTCATGCTTCGGCATAATCGGATAACCATTCTTCACACAGGCTAACATTGGAACCGCATAAGGAATCATATAGCCTTCACGATTAATGACATTATACTGTTCTGCTCTGTCCTGCCATTCAAAATAACTGATATCGTCCATTGTCAGATACAGGTCATTATCCCGTCCATAAAACTCTGCATAACCAGAGAATGAATCTAGTCCAACCTGTTCTGTAAGCAGCCAGTACAAATCAATTCCCGTGAAGCAATCCTGCCATCCACCTACACCCATACTCTCAAACTCTTCCTGATTGCCAATCAGTCCGTAGTAATTCTGATATACATAATCCGGATATTCTTTCATTAAGTTTTCCAGTTGCTTTGTAGTGAATGACTTTGTCTTGATTGCTCCGAGATACGGTGCATTACTGTTATATATATTCACAGTAAATGTGATATCTTCACTTTCTGAATACGGTTCGCGTGTGTGAAATTCATATTCCGGGTCCGATGGATTTTCTGTAGTTCCCAGAAGCACTTTTTCCAAACTGTCTACATATGTAATTTCAGCACCATTCATAACCATAATCGCAAGCGGACCTGCAAGTGGTGTATTATTTTCTGTAAGCGGCTGACCATCTACAGCCATGACCAGCATAATCTTTTGTCCATTCTGTTCTGTTTCATTGCCGATACAGATTTCCTGCGTCACTTCTGTAAGACGTTTCTGTACTCCGGAAGCTGTTCCGGAATAAAGGTCTGCATATACCGGATTCGTGAAGTCCACTCCACATAATTCCAGAAATGCTTTGAAATCAATTCCCTGTAAGGTATGACCCTTTAACGGACAGTCACAGAAACTTCCGGTATCGTGTATTTCGTTCATTGTAATATCATGCTTGTTCATGTTTTCATTCTGATAACACAAAGCAGCAAGTTTCTCCAGTTCATATACGGAATAGATTTCTTCTTCTCCCAAAGGAACCCCTGTTACAGTCAGAATGCGATATGCAACATTTGCGACTTCTATTTCATCCATATGGCTGATATGAAGTCCATTTACAAATGCTTCTTCCTCCGAAGACATTTCCCGGTTCACCTCATCTTCTTTATCTTTAGCTCCGGTACGGTCCACACCATCATCATGTGTTTCTTCCTTTGCATATTGCGCATTGTCACATGTCACATTCACATAATGATATACTTTTAAATCAAGTTCCACATTTTTATCGCCATTACATTTTTCCACACTGATTATGTCATCCATGCTGGTAAACTTATAATCGTCACTGTAATATTGGGAAAGTGTCTCTGCAATTGTCTCCGCTGCTGAATACTCATCTTCCCGTAAAAACTCATGTCCGTGTACTGCAACTGCCTGGTCAAGAATCTCAATATTCTTGTTCTCTCCCACTTTTACCGGCTCTCCGTCTTCCAGCAGACGTATCCATGCAATGCTCCGAATGTTCCATGCATGGGTTACCTGCTTCATTACCTGTGGATTTCCAGTACCACTTCCTTCTTTTTCTGATACATCTGTAAGTTCTACTCCCGATGGAATCAAAGCATTAATTCTAAAATTCTGGGTAGCATACTTTCCGTCTGCTGATGTAATTGCACTTATTACGGTCTCCGAATCTGCACGGCTTATATTCAGCGTTCCATTTGTGACAGAATCCACCTGAATCCTCAAAAGCAGTTCTTTCTCACTTTCGCCTTTCAGAAACTGCATTTTCTTATCCGATATCTTTCCATCCGATATAGTCACACGCAAACTGTTTGTATGCTTTTCCTGCCAGCATACTTCACGGTCATATGACAGCGTTACATCCACATATTGCGTATCCACGCTTCCGTCATTCCAGCTTTCAATTACCGCATCCTTTAAAATCGGAGAATTATCATCGTCTACCACTGCTTTCTTTCCACATCCGGTTGTCAATACTGAAATAGACAATATAACCGCAAAAAGAATGACTACAGATACAAATCTCCTGCCATTACCTTTCCGTCTCATGTTATGATGCATTCTCATCTCATCCCTTTTCCTTTATTTGTATAGTTATCCAATCTTTTACTATTTACTCCATTTATTATACCTGTATATTTTATAAAAAGCAAACGATTTTGAAAAATAATACGCGTATTAAAACATTCTGATAATACAAATCCTGCTTATGAAAAAATATGCCGGGCACATTAGTCATTCATCCAAAAACCTTTTTGCTTTCTCGTTGCAAAATAGATAACACTGTAACGTTTTTTTGCAAAAAAACAGAGATGACTGTATACCTTGAAAATGATTTACATGTCATCCCTGTTCTCTTATTTTATTCACTTATTTTTTCATAATCCATTTTCTATGAATCCATTCATAGTGCAGCATAATCTTTGCCCGCTTATCTCTTCCCGTTCTCAGTGAAGTTTTTATTTTTGTTAGGAAAATCTGAATGGTTCGCATCTCATTTGGTCTTAATTCCATATCTCCATAAACACTGCGCTCGATAAGTTCACAGGTTCTCGTATATTCACCTGGTTTTATTTCTTCAAACCGACTGGATATGATTGCATCTACTTCTTTCGTATTCCATCCAAGACTTGTTCTTATACCAATAAACGTAAGTACTGAAAAGATGCTCCGCTCAAGGAAAAGGACCTGTCCTTTCTGGTCATCCTTCAGATACCATCTTTTTTCTGTCCATGCAAAAACAACTCTTCCAAACTCCAAAATAACAAAAGTAAACAGTATTACCAGCAACAGTACAGTCAGAATCCCAACAACAATTGCTGCAAAATTCCAGATTTTCCCTGCAAGCTTAGAACCCTTTCCATTATTTCCATTTTCCAGCTTCGTAGAACTTTCCACATCATTTCCATTATCCTGGATTGCCGCACTCATATGCTCTGTATCCGGTGTACTAACCATATTGCGAAGCGACAGTGCATCATAGTAATATCCCGGTGTTACATCAACCGGCTGCCAGCCTACTCCATCGAAATATACTTCTACCCATGCGTGGGAATCTTTTCCGGTAAGAGTCACAGTTTTATTATCACTTCTGGTAACATCATCTGCCGACAAATAATATCCTTCCACATAACGTGCCGGAATTCCATGTGTACGAAGGGCCTGTACTGCAACCGATGCAAATAAGACATCATTTCCTTCATGCGACTCTGTCAATCCCCAGATAACCGGGTCCTCACTTTCTGGTGCTGTTTCCGGCTGTTCCACATAAGACAGATTTTCACTCAGCTTCGTCCTCACATGATTCAGTGCACTGTAAATCCCATCATTTTCCGACTCATAATCATCCCAGAACAATTCCTTCATGAAATCATAAATATCGGAATCTACCAACACATAATTCTCATATACAAAATTTCGATAAACTGCCTCTGCCTTGCTATATTGCTTCTGGCTTTCAGTGTCAGGATTGGAAACCCAACTGTCTGTCACAGTCAGTTCCGAAGGTCTTGTACCAGACTTTTCTTCATAGGCATATTCCTGTTCACCGAAAAATCCCTTGCTTACGAATCTTGTATCAGACTTCTCTTTCAGTCTTCCGTCTGTCACCTCAAGAACCGATGTAGGCACATACACATAATATCTGGATGCGCCTTCCACTGTAATCTGTACCTGATTCTCTGGATTCTTATCCGACTCTTCTCCAAGATTCAGATAAGAAGCATTCTGGCTTAACGGATTAAATGTCTGCTTCTTCAACCATTTCATCATTCCTGAATTGTCCCCGCCATAAGCCGAATCAGAAAGAGGCGTCCAACTTCCATCCTGATATGTACTTCCAATAAATCCGCGCAGATATAAATTCTTATCCTGTTCTGTGCTCACGGTCAGCATCTCTTCTTCGCTGGCTTTTAGTTCAGCTGCCTGTCTTATATTGCCCTCCGGCAATACATCCTCTCCATAGCGCCATATATGAATCTGATTTTGAAGGTCCTCACGAGCCTGCTGAACACCTTCAATTTCCGTCTGCCCTGTCAGCCCGGAACCTGCACCAAATACAAGCACAACAACCGCAAGCCACAAAAAACCTCTTCTGGTCATATTTTGCTTCTTTGTGGAAATGCAAAGTCCTACAAATGCTGCAAGCATAAAACCACCTGCAAGAGAATCAAAGATTCCCCCTGACAGAATCAGATAAAACCAGACGAATTCATAAATAAAACATGCTATGGTATGATGGCCTTTTACAAGCAGGTATCCCACCATACCGATAAATAATGCAACCGCTATAGAAAATGCCCGGATTCCTGCATCCGATACCTGTATCTGAAATACAGCTACCCCACTTTCATGTACCTGGTTCCATCTGGATATCAGAAGATTTACCCAAATTTTCATTCCGTTGTAAAGATTTCCCCAGCCGACGAGCACCAGCAGAAGCACCCACGGAAGGATTTTCAATCCCCCGGCAAACGGATATTTTCTCTTAAGAAATTCCACCATTACGGTAAATCCTATCATAAGAAATGTTGGAATAATAACAACGCCAATCCCCGGTGCAACATTTCCCCACATTTTCATAAATGCAATGATATTACCGACTGCCAGAAGGATAACCAGACACAATATCCAAATCATGCTACTATATGATTTTTTTCCTCCTACTGCACTGACTTCTCTAATCTGTCCTTTTCGTACGGAATATTTCATAAATAATTTCCTTACTTTCTTTTAATTTCATATTCAAACATTAGCATTTTGTTAATGATATCAGAAATACTTTTGCATTAACAACGAACCCGATACTGTTCTCCCGATTTCAGTTCTTCTGGAAGTTCTATCATATCCAGACTGTTTCCAAGATTCGTATGTAAGATATGATCTTCCTGCGTTGTTCCAATCACTGTAATTCCGATTCTCTGATCCATTCCTTTTAAATCCTGCTCATATTTTCCAGCCGTCAGAATAAGCAGCCTTGTAAACTTCTGTTCCATCTGTTCTCTTAAAAACAGTTGAAATCCTGTCCCCGCATTTTTCTGCATTGGAATTCCATACCAAATCGCACAAAATTGATGAAAATCGCGTTCTTCCCGGATTTCATATACCCGAAGTCCAGTCTTTGTTGGTATTACAACGCAAAATGCAACTCTCTGTCTTACAAGTTTCTCCATAATTCCTGAGCCATACGCAATTGCTGCATTTAGTGACGCAGATGACACCGGCTCGTTCTCCTGTTCCAGTCCCAAATCAATTAACACTGCCAGATTATAATGCGATGGATCGCTGGCCTCTCTTAAAATCAACGTATCTGTCTTGCTGGACAGTTTCCAGTGAACAGCCCGAATATCATCTCCAGGTACATACTCCCTGATATCAAACATTTCACTTGGATCGTTTCCTTTTCGATTCTGTATCTGACCTTCTTCTCTCGGTCTTCCGTAAATATCCTTTGACATTTCTACATGCATTTGGACTTTCTGTGGATAAATTATCGTTGTCATCTCTCCAAACGACTTGATTGGCACCCTGAATAATCCAAGGAGATCATACACATAAGCTTCCTGGCATCGCACCATGATTTCTCCGCACTGCTCTTTCGAAACCGGAATCTCATACACACTTTTCTTATCTTCCAGATTAAGCAGTAAACGTCTCGTCTGAAAAATGTCGAACATACGATTCTGGCATTCCAGTTCAACGCCAACTGCCTTAGATGCCAGCAATATTCCTTTTGTCTCTACAAGTAAATCCAGTGCAAATTTCTTTTTCTCCTCTTCATCAGTTCTGAACTGGACCTGAAGCTGCATATTTTTTGCATCATGATGAATCAGAATTCCTAAAACCACTGCAAAACCAATCCAGAAAAGAAACAGTAGCAGAAAAAATGGAAGTCCAAAAGCAAACAGTAAAATTGCGCTCAGAATCACAAGGAACAAATACCCTAATCGATTCTTTCTCATAGTTTTCTCCATTCTACCGTCATATTCCTGACGATATTATTTGCTATCTCTCTCCTGCAATCGGTGTCTTCACCTGTGCCATAATTTCTTCCAGAATTCCTTTTGCACCAACTCCGTTTACCTGAGCCTGTGGTTTCAGAACAAGACGATGTGCACAAACATCAAGAAATACATTCTGAACATCTTCCGGAACTACATAATTTCTACCTTTTAAAATTGCATTTGCACGCGACATCTTCACGAGAGCAGATACACCACGAGGTGATACTCCAAGTTCTACCATAGCGTGATTTCTTGTCGCCTCACAAAGGCGGATTGCATAAGCCATCACACCATCTGTCATGCGAACAGAATTTAAGTAATCCTGAATTTCCAGAATGTTCTGTCCATTTGTCACGGTTTTTAAATCCTGCAGCGGATTATGGTAACGCTGTGCATTCAGAATGTCCATCTGTTTTTCCAATGTCGGATAGCCAATAGACAGACACACCATAAAACGGTCAAGCTGTGACTCCGGCAGTGGCTGTGTTCCTGAAAATCCGAGCGGGTTCTGTGTTGCTATACAGATAAATGGCAACGGTAAAACATGGGTTTCACCATCTACGGTAATCGTATGTTCTTCCATAACCTCCAAAAGAGCGGACTGTGTTTTTGGAGAAGTACGGTTAATTTCATCTGCCAGAAGAAGCTGACAGTTTGCTGCCCCATCCATATACTCTAACTGATTGGTTTCCCGGTTAAACATGGTAAATCCCGTAATATCGGACGGCAGCGTATCCGGTGTAAACTGAATACGCTTATTGCTCAGTCCGAGTACCTTGGAAAATGCCAGTGCCAGAGTTGTTTTTCCAACTCCCGGGCAGTCTTCCAGTAAAATGTGTCCCCCTGCATAAATAGTCATCAGTACTTTTTCCACAATATCATTTTTACCAATAAACGCCTGATTGACCTGTTCAATAATTTCCTTGGATTGTTCTACAATCATTCCTCTGTCCCCGCTTTCGTTTCCTTATCAAGTGAAGATATATCATTGATATCCTCTGACTCTTTCGTTCCATCCGAATCACTCTCATTGAATTTTTCTGAATTCACTGTTTCGGCTTCTTCCTGCACCGTTTGTTCTATACCTTGTACGCTTCTCTGAGCCATTACCGATGTGTCGATTTCCGAAATATTCTCCGTTCCTGCTGCCATTTCATCCACCGAATCTACCGACGCTAATCCCAGCCATCCACGGACAATATTCATATATGGCAGAATCCGTTTATCCACTTCTACTTTCAATGCATCCTCTGTCGGTTCTACACCATTTGCTTCCGTCATTTCCGCCTTCACAGCCTCTTCCATGGTCTCTCGATTTGAATATCCTGCCAGGGGATAAGACCAGCCACTTATAAACGCTTCACCCATTCCACTATTTATCTCGAGTTTGATTTTGGAATTATCCACACCAAATGTATATGGGACTCCTTCGTTTTCAACAATCAACTCCGGTACCGTATCCGTCCAAAAACGAAGGGTAATTTCATCGCTTTCTACTCCATCAAAGATATTCGGGTAAATGCCGACCAAGTTGTCAATAAATGTAAGGCTTCCCAGATGTTTACTCTTTGAAAATGCTCCACTTGCAATATAATCCAGTGACCATCCACTTGGGAATTCCATCATTTCTCCATATAAGAATGCATAGTCAATATTGGATGGTGCTCCAACCAGAGTAAGTGTATCTCCTTCCTTGCGATATGTATAGAAATTTGTCGGTTCATCCACTGCTTCTTCTCCGAACATCTTACGAATTCCATTTTCTGCAACCAAAAGCTTTTCTTCCACTTCTGCGTCAATCTGTTCATAAGTCGGGTATTCTCCATTATTCCATAAGTAATCCTGATATAAGCCTTCCCACATAACCAGATATGCCGGAAGATTCATGCCTTCCTGTGTACTAAATTCTTCCCGGTAACCCGCCATATAATAGCGCCATTTTTTAATATAGAAGTTCTCCGGATCATATGGAATCTCTATGTGAAGGGTATTCCACTCTTCTTCCTGCGTCCATGCCGTATTAAACTGGAACGGGGTTCTTTCCTGCATCGAAAGATCATACTCATTACTCCAATCATCCAGTACCAAATTCCGTAAAGAATTACATCCATAGAAAATATTGGCTGAAAGTGCAACTCCTGTTCCTGCACTTCCGAGTGTCACCGACTCCAGATTACTGCATTCTCTAAATACCAGATATCCCAGATGGGTCAATTCTCCTCTTACCGTAATGTTCGTAATCTCTGAACAGCCTGCAAATGTATAGTCATCCAGATAAGAACTTTCCTGGGTAAGGGTAATATCTCCTCCAAGGTCAGACTCATAAAAGACACCTTCATCAAAATATTGTAATGTCTGCAAATCATCCCAGTTTAACTGGTAACTTCCTTCTGACGAGCGGATATCTGCCATAGAATAACTGTAAAGTTCCAACGTCGAAGAAGGAAGTGTCACTTCTGACCCTACATTTACTCCCGAACGGATTCCCAGCCATGGATAGCCGTATTCGTTCATTCCATACAACATCTTACATCCATCACCAATATCCACCATGACATATGATGTCACTCCTGACTCTGGTGTAAATGCCAGTGCATGCTCACCATATCCCACCGAACCTGTCGGAGCATAGAAGTAAGTCATCTGTGTCCATCCGTAAGTATGTGCAATAATCGGATCGTATCCATCCTGCATCTCCGCAGTCATTGCATTGGAAGCCACAAACCGCAAATTGCTACATCCATCAAATGCCTTATTTCCTATGGAAATATACTCTGTTGCATCAATCATGACTCCCTGGAGGGAAGTACATCCATAGAAAGCTTTATATCCAATTTGAGAAACACTCTCCGGCAATTCTACCCATTCCAAGTCCTTACATGATTCAAATGCATTATTATCAATAATGGTAATCGGTACTGTGCTTCCATCCTGCGCTGTGACTGTTCCATCAAATGCAGCCAAATCTTCCGGCGCTTCTACTAAAATATATTCAGTAACGTCTTCCTCTGTTTCTTCATAATAAATGAAACCTTCTTTTGAGGTCTGCAGATTTGTAAATTCTACATGAATGCCTTCCGGTGCACCGCTGTTTTCCAGATTGGCCATAATATAGTCATATTGCTTCTGACTATAACATACAATGGTTTTCAGGCTACTTCCTGCAAGGCAGTCTTTCTCCATCTCCACAACATTGCCGTCTGTCGGCATCTGCAGTCTGCTTAAAGCGTAAGTTTCTGAAAAAGCATTGGTTTTCATCGTCTGTACATTCTCATCAAGCTGTATGGAATATCTTCCGATATCAATTACTTTTCTGAGGTCTCCGTTGTTTCCTGTTATCATTCCGCTGGAAGCCACTGTATACACAACATCCGGCTCTTCTTCAGAACTAATACTTCTAAAATTAGTAAGTCCCGTGAGTGTATTGCTACTTACAAACTGGTCAAAATTCATTTGCACAAAAGCATCCAAAAGTGCATCCTTCAACACAATTTTGCAATTTTGACCTTTGGTTTCAGAATTTCCGAAAATGTCTGTCGTATCAATTACAAGTTTTGGAAGCTGCTCAATGGATTCTGCCTTCAGATTTAAAACAGATACCTGGTTATTACCTGACAAATTTACCTTTGTAACATTCTCCTCAACGTCCAGATCTGTGATTTTAGAAGGAATTATCTGATATTCTGTTCCTGCTTTATTAGTCAGAACCCCCTCTTCTGTAGATGCATAATTCAAGTTATCCGTATCTACTCTGAATGCCTCGTTTACCGTAATTCCCAGACTGCTCTCATTGATATACAGCACCGTATCCGGAATAAATAAATTGTCCACTGTCAGTCCCGCATAATCATCAATATCTACGGATTGTATGTATTTTGGAACAGCAAGCATCTCATACTCATTGTATCCTTTTCCAAGCTCCTGTTCTCCTGCATATCCGGTCATCGTCTGTAAATTGAACAAATTAGACGCCCAGAAATCCAACTGAAAATCATCGGTCATCCAGTAATATTTCATAGTTGCCTGATATTCTTCACTGAGTGGAACCAAATCAAGCGGCTCCAGAATATGACGTCCTTTTGTCACTGGATAAATCCAAGGCTGGACTTCGTCCTTCTCTGTCCATCCCGGTACAAGTGCATGAATAGCAGTGATATTATCATACTCATTAGTATCGCAATATCCTCGTAGTTTCAACATTTCATCCACATAATCAAACAGTGGAACGCTGTCGCTATCCGGATATTTCAATTCTTTACTGTTTAATACTTTTGACTCATCGATTTTCTCACTGTCTTCAGTAAGTGGTTCTGCCAAAACAAACAGACATGCTTTCTTCACTGTATAAGTAGCCCAGTTTTCTTCCGTAATCGGGTCTACATATTCTTGCCATTCATCATCTGTTTTCAGTCGATAACTTGCTTTAATCAGCATGGTATCATTATTAATCTCTGTAGGAATTGTCAAAGGGAACTCTGTCAGCCATGTATCTCCACCATCAAAGGATACTGCTTCAACCCGGACATACTCATCCAGTGCCGTCTCATCCCAGTTATAGCGAATCAAATCGCTGTCTTTCCATCCCAGCACATACGTGTCCAAAGCATTATATACTCTCGCTTTATCCACTACCTGTCCCATATACAGGCAGCTATCGGAATTTTCAGGCTGTGAAAACCGGATTACCAGCCGGTCCTTATTTTCCACATCGCCTTCCGTATATGGTCTGTTCGTATATATATCATTGACAGGGGCTTTCTTGGAATCCGGATCCTGTACCCTGTCTGCTGGCCGTGTATTGGTGTCTGAATTATCACCATTTCCGTTATTTCCATTGTTTCCATTATTGTTGTTATCACTACCACCGTTAGTAGTTCCGTTTTCCCCTGTTCCAGAACCGTTTCCACCAATAATCAAATCTGCATTCGAAGCATCACCTGTCACATCCAGAATTGTTCCTGAATTCTGCGTGCCATCATCGAATGAGTTACCTGCCGAAAGATTATCACCATTATTAATCATCGCATTATTTTCTGCATTATCACCCAGTTGTTTTTCATTATCAAACAGATAATCCGCCTGATTCCGAAGCGATGTATTATTATCTTTATTCTGATCTTTTTGAAGAAGTTCGCTTTCCCTTTTCTCACTGTCTTCCTTATGATTGGTTGTGTCATCATCGGAAAAAACAACCTGATTCGTCTGAATATCCCGGTCTTTTCCGGATGGGTCAAAAGATATACCTGCCTGATATGCTACCGCAAGCGCAACAGTTCCCGCCGTCAGAACTGACGCCGAGACTGCTACAACTCCTATTTTCTTTAACTTCTTATCTTCCATGTACTATCCTGCTCCCTTTTTTCAAGAAATGCACCAACGCTTCTCTGCAATGCCTGGAAATCAACAGGCTTTGCATAATGTCCATTCATACCACTTTCTATAGATAAACGTTCGTCTTCTACAAACGCATCTGCCGATAACGCAAAAATTGGAATCTGTGCCGCATCCGGGCGTTTCTGAATCCAGCGAATTGCTCTTGCCGCATCCCGTCCGTTCATAACCGGCATCTGGACATCCATCAAAATAAAATCATAATAATTCTCTGGGTGTAACCGGAAGCTGTCAACTGCCTTCTGCCCATTATCTACTACTTCAACTTCTGCTCCCATACCGGTAAGGATTTCTTCCGCAATCATTGCATTCACTTCGTTGTCTTCTGCCAGAAGAATTCTGCGTCCCTTAAATGCTGTACTTTCTTTATTTTCATCCTGAATAATTCTTTCCGAATCATCCATAACAACTTCTGCAGGTTTTTCTGCCTCTGGTAAATGAAGGAAAATCGTAAAATCTGAGCCTTTACCAGGGGTACTCTTAACTACAATCTCTCCTCCCATCAGCCGTACAAGCTGATCGGTAATTGCCATTCCAAGTCCGGTTCCGCCATATTCTTTCGCTGTTTCAATTCCTTCCTGCTCAAATGGACGGAAGATACGATTCAGGAATTCTGAACTCATACCAATTCCTGTATCATGTACACAGACCATCATATCTATCATTCCGTCCCGCTTCAACATCTGCCGGAATGTAACTGTGATTTCTCCTTCTTTCGTAAATTTCACCGCATTCGAAAGGAAATTAATGATAATCTGACTGATTCGGAGTTCATCACCGATTACATAATCCGCAGTCACTTCTTCAAACTCTACTGCATAATGAATTCCTTTTACATCCAGTTCTTTTTCAAACATATCATAAAGCTTATCACCAAGCCTTCTCAGACTAAATGGCTGATTTTCAAGTTCCACTTTTCCTGCCTCAATACGGGACATATTCAGAATATCATTAATCAATGACAACAGATGGTCTGATAGCTCGTCTGCACGTTCCAGGTACTGATATGCCGGATGTGTTTTTTCCATTTTTCCTTCTGCCAAGGTAAGCATACCAATAATTCCGTTCATAGGTGTACGGATTTCGTGAGACATTCTGGACAAAAATGTAGTTTTTGATTTGCTCTCTTCTTCTGCTTCCATCAGTCTGCGTTCATATTCTTCCATTTTCTGATGTATCTCTGTAATGACATAAAAAGAAAATTGATCATAAACACCATCATTGCTTCTCTTTACCGTAATCTGAATCCACTGTCCGCTTTTAAGCTGAACCTGTCTTTCTAACAGATATGTTCCATCCCATGTCTGATAATCCTTCCACAATTTTTCCATAACATCTGGTTTCTTCCATATCGTTTTCAGATTGGCAATATCTTCTTGTAAATCCTGAAGTGAGATTCCGAGAAAAGCCTTCAGATTCCCAGTCGCATACACTGGCATCATATCATTTCTTCGAAACAGAACATAGGCTTCCTTTACCCATTCATCCATTTCCCGCAATATCACATTCTCCATGTCATTCCTATTTATTTTCGTTTTTTTGCAGATATTTTTCAATATCCTTCCTAATATGAACATAACTGCTGCAATAAGTTCTATCGCACCGACCAGCAGCAGTGCATAATTATCTCCGATTGCTGTAAGCCCATCTGCTAATTGGCTCATAATCCGCTCCTCTCATCCGGCATTACACCGTCTCATCTTTTTTCATTTATTTTTAATAATTAATTGTAGCACATACATATGTGCTTTTCTATAAAAAAGATAGGATTTTTTGTAATACTTGTTTTGGGTATAGAAAAAGACTGCCCACATTCAATCCTCTTGAAAATGAACAGTCTTTCTGGTTAAAGAAGTAAAACTTTCAAAATATTATTTTTCTTTTCTTGACAGCAGGCAAACCGTCTCTACATGATATGTGCCCGGGAATAAATCAATACACACAATTCTTTCTACTTTGTATCCTCTTCCCTGCAGCATTTCCAAATCTCTTGCAAGACTGGTTGGCTTACATGCAATATAAACCATTTTGTCTACTCCGAAGTCAATAATCTTCTCCAATGCTTTCGGATGCACACCGTCTCTTGGCGGGTCCAGCACGATTAAATCCGGTACTTCGCCAAGTTCATCAATCACTTTGAGGACATCGCCGGCCCAGAAAGTACAGTTGTCAAGTCCATTCTGCTTTGCATTTTCTTTGGCAGCTTCCACCGCTTCCTCCACAATTTCCACCCCGACTACTTTCTTTGCAACCGGAGCCAGTATCTGTGCAATCGTTCCTGTTCCGCTGTAAAGGTCAAAGATAACTTTATCTTTCGTCTCACCGATATAAGTTCTCGCTGTTTCGTAGAGTACTTCTGCCCCCAAAGAGTTTGTCTGAAAGAAAGAAAATGGCGTAATTTTAAACTGAAGTCCAAGTAATTCTTCATAGAAATAGTCCTGTCCAAACAGAATCTCTGTGCCTTCGTCCTTTACCACATCTGCAAGGCTGTCATTCTTTGTATGCAGGATTCCGACAAGCTTTCCTGTTAAATTCAGGCTGTTCAGTGCTTCTACAAACTTTTCCTTCTCCAGTTCATACTCTGTGGTTGTTACCAAATCCACCAATATTTCCTGCGTTTTCACTGCCTTACGAACCAGCAGATGGCGAAAAAATCCGGTGTGACGCATACGATGATAATACGGAAGTCCTGTTCCTTGCGCAAACTGCAACACTCCGGTTAAAATTGCACGAAAATCACTGTCCACAATCTGACAATCCGGAACATTTACAATATCGTGAAAACTTCCCCTTTTATGCATACCAAGCGCAAGCGGACCGTCTTTGTATTCATCCCCAAAGGAAAATTCCATCTTATTCCGGTATTCATTCTGAACCGGACTTGGCTTTACACCTTCCCATACATATTCCCCATCTACTGCTTCATCCATCATGGTTTTGATTTGCTGTTCCTTCATCTGAAGCTGATTCTCATATGGAAGATTCTGGTATGTACACCCTCCGCAGTTTCCAAAATGTGGACATGGCGATTCTGTTTCCAACGGTGATTTTTCCAGCACTTCCAGCAGTCTGCCCTCTGCCTGACCTTTTTTTATCTTATTTACAGCAAACTGAACTTTCTGTCCTTCTACTGTATTCTTCACGATTACGTTTTTTTCTTCTCCTGGAATTACAGCGATTCCTTTGTTCGGAAATTCTATCCTTTCAATTTTCCCTTCGAAAATCTGACCTTTTTTCATGTATTTATTACCTCTTCTTTACGCTTTTATGGACTTTGGCTCGTTGCTTCGCATAAATAAGGCAGGAATCTTAAGACCCCTGCCTTACTCTTACCTTCTCTGTGACTTATTGTACTTCGTCTTCGTCATCGAAGAAATCTTCATCAAAGTCTTCGTCGAAATCTTCCAGATAATCTGTTGTGAAGAAACGATATACTGCATAAGCGATTCCTGCTACTGCTGCAACCGCTCCAATAATTGCAAGTCCCCACAGTACTGTTGTTTTCATCTTTTCGTCTTCTTTTTTCTGAACGAGTTCGTTTAATTTTGTTGTTGCGAGAATTTCTTCAAATTTTGTCATGCTGCCACGCCCTTTCTACTACATCCAAGACTCCCTTGTATGTAACTATTTGCTTTTTTCAGTATAGCATTTTTGCAGTTAAATTTCTACTATATTATTTTAATTTTCCAAAGTGCTATACCATATTTTATAAATTTCCAAACTATATTTTCTGCAGTTTTGCAAACATTGCAAACATCTTTTTCACACCTGCCGTGTCAAAGGCTACGGTCACTTCATAATCTCTTCCACCTGAAGTAATCTGCGTCACCAGACCTTCACCAAATTTCACATGCCGGACTCTGTCACCCACTTCATAATCCAGTGCTCCGCCCTGTTTTTTCCCAAACTGCTGCACCGGCTTTGCAGCCGCAAATGGTTTTGCCTGAAACGCCTGTTTCGCCTGTTGATAGGTACTATGTTTTACAGGTTCAAATTCTTTTTTCTTTTCTATTACAAGATGTTCCGACAAAAGCTCCTCCGGAATTTCTTCCACAAACCGGGATACTCTGTTATACTGCGTATTTCCATGAATCATTCTTCGTCTGGCACAAGTCAGTGCAAGATGCTTCTTTGCTCTTGTAATTCCAACATAACAGAGTCTTCGTTCTTCTTCCACATCCATCGGGTCATCAGAATTAATGGACATGTAACTTGGAAAGAGTCCGTCTTCCAATCCAGTCAGATATACATTTGGAAATTCCAGTCCTTTTGCGCTATGTAAGGTCATCAGTACCACATAATCCGAGGATTCATCCAGAGAATCAATATCCGCTACCAGTGCAACCTGCTCTAAGAAACCGGATAATGTTGCTTTTTCTCCTGCTTCTTCGCATTCTTCTTCATAGGCTTTCATTTTGTTTTTTAATTCTTCAATATTTTCCAGGCGTGCTTCTGCCTCCTCATCCGTTTCTGCCTGTAATTCTTCCACATATCCCGTCGTCTCAATAATACTATCCATTAAATCTGAAATAGACAGGAAATCACATTCTGCCTTCATTTCTTCAATGATTGCAACAAACCGTTCAATTTTCCCTGCACTTCTTTCAACACCGGGAATTCCTGCTGCTGCCTTGGAAGCTTCATAGAAACTGATGTCGTGTTCATAGGCATAATCCTGAATTCTTCCTATAGTAGTTGCCCCGATTCCCCGCTTTGGCACATTGATAATACGACGGACTGCCAGATCATCTTTTCCATTTTCAATAGTTTTCAGATAGGCCAGTAAGTCCTTGATTTCTCTTCTGGCATAGAAGTTAATTCCGCCCACAATTTTATATGGAATATTGGAAACAACCAGCTTTTCTTCAAACATACGGGATTGCGCATTGGTACGGTATAAAATAGCATGGTCATTATAGGCCGCCCCTCTCATATTCACATTTCTGCGTATGTCACCCACCACATACTCTGCCTCTTCATATGCATTATCGAACTGACGGAACTGCACCTGGTCTCCCCGTTCATTCTCCGTCCAGAGTGCCTTTTCTTTTCTGCCTCTGTTATGAGCAATCACTGCATTTGCCGCATCCAGAATATTTCCGGTAGAACGATAATTCTGCTCCAATTTGATGACCTTTGTATCGGTAAATACCTGTTCAAAATTCAAAATATTTTTAATATTTGCTCCACGGAATTTGTAAATGGACTGGTCATCGTCACCTACCACGCAAAGATTTTTATATTTTCCGGCAAGGGTGCTCACCAGCATAAACTGCACCGTATTGGTATCCTGATACTCGTCCACCATGATATAGCGGAAACGGTTCTGGTAATATTCCAATACATCCGGCTGGGTCTGGAAAAGCTGCACCGTTTTCACCAGCAAATCATCAAAATCCAGTGCGTTGTTCGCCCGCATTTCTTTCTCATACTCGATATAGGCTTCGGCTATCTTCTTCTTTGTAAAATCCCCTTCTGCCTGAATCCGGAACTCTTCCGGACTTATCATTTCATTTTTTGCTGAAGAAATAGCGCCAAGAAGGGTACGTTCTTTATAGACTTTCGTGTCCAGTTGTAAAAAACGGCAGACATCCTTCATTAATGTTTTCTGGTCATCGGTATCATAAATCGTAAAGTTTGTATCATATCCTAGACGGTCAATATAGCGTCTCAGGATACGCACACACATAGAATGGAAGGTGCTGACCCAGATACTTTCTGCCCCCATTCCCACAATTTTGTCCACTCGTTCCCGCATTTCACTTGCCGCTTTGTTGGTAAATGTAATTGCCAGAATATTCCATGGATTGACTTGTTTCTCCTCAATCAGGTATGCAATACGATGTGTCAGTACTCTGGTTTTCCCGGAACCTGCCCCTGCAAGCAGCAAAAGCGGTCCCTCTGTATAGTATACCGCTTCCTTCTGCGGCTCATTTAACGAATCATAGATACTCATAATTTTAATTCCTTTTTCTTTCTCTTTTCATCTTTCAAACAGACAATTGTACTTTTCTTAGCATACCACATTTTTCACTGATTGAAAAACAAAATAGATGGTTTTATGTGTTTACTTTATGAATTTACTATGTTAAAATGTAAGAGTGAAAATAATGCGGAGGTAATCAGTATGAGTAAAAAAATCAGAACAGAAGCTGTTGATTTCTTATTTGACTCCATCTTGCTTCTTGAAAACAGAGAGGAATGCTATAAATTCTTTGAAGATATTTGCACAATCAACGAACTGCTTTCTTTATCCCAGAGATTTGAAGTTGCAAAGATGCTGCGCAGCGATAACACTTATCTGGAAATTGCAGAAAAGACCGGTGCTTCTACTGCAACTATCAGTCGTGTAAACCGTTCTCTCAACTATGGAAACGATGGTTATGATATGATTTTTGAACGTTATAATAACTGGAAAAAATCCAATGAATCAAAATTATAAGTTTACGATTTCCTATGACGGAACACGCTACTGCGGCTGGCAAAGTCAGGGAAATACAGACGCTACTGTTCAGGGTAAGCTGGAAGCCGTTCTTTCAAAAATGACTGCCACTACCGTTGAACTTACCGGTGCAGGAAGAACAGATGCAGGTGTCCACGCAAAGGCAATGACTGCCAATGCAGTGTTACATACCGATTTGTCCACCTCACAAATCCGGGACTATCTTAACACTTATCTTCCTTGCGATATTTGCGTGCTGGAGGTGCATGAAGCTGCTCCTCGTTTTCATAGCAGATATCATGCAACAGGAAAGACCTATACATACACTTGTTATACCGGCCCTTTAAAGCCGGTATTTGACCGTAATTATGTCTATATTCTGGAAGCCACTCCTGATGTGAAGAAAATGCGGGAAGCCGCAGAATACCTCACCGGAGAACATGATTTCAAAAGTTTTTGTGGAAATCCAAAGTTCAAAAAATCTACCATTCGTAATGTAGATTCCATTAAGATTACGCAGGAAGGTCCTTATCTCAGACTCTCCTATCACGGAAATGGTTTCCTTCAAAACATGGTACGGATTCTTACAGGAACTTTATTGGAAGTGGGATACGGGAAACGCAGTCCAGAAAGTATGATAGCCCTGTTGGATGCAAAGAATCGAAAAGAAGCTGGATTTACGGCACCTGCTCAGGGATTATGCCTAATGAAAGTTGATTATAATTAACTGTACGAAAAAAGCTGTCCTCATCACGACAGCTTTTTAAACATATTTACTATTTTTTCTTTTTTCCGTGTTCTTCCGGTGTGATTTCATCCACCAATTTTTCAATCAGTAATTTCTTCACATATACATCAAAACTGAGACTGCAGATAAATGCGAAAAGCTGTAAATATTTCTGCTGCTCTTCCCCTGCTTCTTCAAACATCCCCTCGGCCTGATGGTAGCTTTCTTCCACATCTGCCTTCAAGGTATCAATCTTACTCTTTTCCAGTTCACATATCTGTGTATAAATCTCTTCAAAACCATACACTTCTTCTGCCCCAAAGTACTGCTCTGCCAAAGGTTTTAACAATGTCTCGATGTCTTTAATCGACAAAATATTTTTAAAATAATAAATATAGATTAACATCAGAATATGTTCTTTGGAATATTTTTTCTTGACAGGAGCCGGAAGCAGATGATTCTTGGCATAGTTATTGATCATTGTCTTCGTCAGTACCTTATCCTCCGGATAACGCTTGCTGTGCTGCATCTGTTCTTCCATGAAAGTTGTAACCTGGTCCATATACAAATCAATATTTGGAATATCTTCTAAATGAACATAATCAATCCATCCAATGTTCTCCAGTATACTTTTTAACAAATCTTTTGAATCAATTGTCATATTTCATCACCTCAATATAGATATTATATAGTATAAAAAACCATTCAGCAAGCTTCTTTTCAGAATCGTGTAATAATCGAAATTTTTCTGGTAAATCGTTAAAATTCTATAAAAACAAAACTTATTTTTCTTATTCGTGTTATACTGTGATTTATAAAATACCAAAGAAAGGACGAGGTAGTGTATGAATCTGAAAGACGCTTTGCAAAGTGTACATTTATTTGCGAGAAAAGAAGCGCTCGTTCCCCTTTCTACTGTATGGGGTGAACAGTTAGACCCGGAACATATACTGGAAGAATATCCTAGACCTCAACTCGTCCGGGATAATTATATGAACCTGAATGGTTATTGGAATTATAAAATTTTAAAGAAAGACAAGAATAAAATATCGGAATTACAGGGAAAGATTCTGGTTCCATTTTCTCCGGAGGCTCCTCTTTCCGGTGTAAATCATCAGCTTCTTCCTTCTGAAACACTGATTTGTGAGCGTAAGCTTCCAAAATTACAGTCCCCTGGCGAAGGGTATCACTGTATTCTTCATTTTGGTGCCGTAGACCAGTTTTGCCAGGTATCTGTGAATGGGCAGACAGTGACCACCCATCTCGGAGGTTATCTTCCATTTTCCGTAGATATTACCTCCCAGCTGCATGAACAGGACAATGTCCTCACGGTACAGATTGAGGACCACTCTGACCGCTCTTTCCAAAGTGTCGGAAAGCAGAAGCTGAAACGGGGCGGGATGTTTTATACCGCCCAGAGCGGCATCTGGCAGACTGTATGGCTGGAGTGGGTACCGCCTGTATATATTACAGACTTGGAAATCACACCACTCTTTGACAAGGAAACTATCCATGTATCTGTAAGCCTGAACTCAGCACGTTTAAACTGCTGTGCTTCCACTTCCGTTGTATGCAATGTTTATGACGCAGAGGATAACCTTGTCTCTAAAAGTGTTTGTACAAATTCATCCAGTGGACTCTGTCAGTTCTCCTGCTATTGTGATGTCAATGATATGCACCCATGGACACCGGATAACCCTTATCTGTATACCTTGAGAGTATTTGCCGGGGAGGATGAAGTGACCGGATATTTTGCTATGCGTACCTTTACCATCGAAAAAGATGCGTCCGGCATCGCCCGTTTTTGTCTGAATCACGAACCTGTTTTCTTAAATGGTGTGTTAGACCAGGGCTACTGGCCGGATGGACTTTATACGGCTCCTTCAGATGAGGCCCTGATATATGACATTCAGTCTATGAAAAATCTGGGATTCAATATGCTTCGCAAGCATGCCAAGATTGAGTCTGCAAGATGGTATTATCATTGTGACCGTCTGGGTATGATTGTATGGCAGGATATGGTAAATGGTGGCGGCTATTCTGCTCCGCTTATGACCTGGCTTCCTACGCTCTGTCCCGCTTTCCGCACAAAGTTTACCGATAAACTTTATCCCCTGCTCGGACGTAAGAATTCCCATGGAAGGGAACAATTTATACAAGAATGCCGCAGCACTATCCAGGCACTCCATGCATTTCCGTGTATCAGTACCTGGGTGATTTTCAATGAAGGCTGGGGACAGTTTGATTCCAAAAAACTCACCAAAATGTTCCGCGAACTGGATACTATGCGGTTAATTGATACGGCAAGTGGATGGTTTGATAAAGGTTACGGAGACTTCAAAAGTGAGCACAATTACTTTTCTAAACAGCATGTAATTGCAGATAAGCGTGCTTTTGTTATTTCCGAACTTGGTGGATATGCCTGCCCGGTTAAGAAGCATTTGTCTACTTCTCATGTTTATGGATACAGGGTGCATAAGAATCTGACAGATTTTCAATCAGCCTATAGAAAACTGATGAAACTGGAAGTAGAACCACTTATTTCACAAGGTCTCTGTGGAACCATCTACACACAGGTCTCTGATATTGAGGATGAAGTGAACGGCATCCTGACCTATGACCGGAAAGTTTGCAAACTGAAAAATAATGGGAATTAACAAAACCAAAAAAATGAAAGAACTAGCAAAATGGAGCCTGCTCCCCTCTTCAATGAGGGTTGTAGACTCCATTTTTTTTGCGGCGCAACGCTGCCGCGATAGCTTATAAATATATCCAAACTTCGTAAGTGAATGGATTATTCATGCTTCAACGCATCAATCGGATTCAATCTGGAAGCTTTCACTGCCGGAATCAGACCGAACACAATTCCAATCACCATAGAAAATACCACAGCGATTACACATGCAGGGATGCTGAATACAACCGGAGTTCCCATTACTTTCGATAACATTTGTGCCAGTGCCATACCACATAAGACACCTAAAAATCCGCCCATGCTAGTAAGTACGGCTGCTTCTGTCAGAAACTGCCCTAAAATCACGTTCTGTCCTGCTCCTAGTGCCATCTTCAGCCCGATTTCTTTGGTTCGTTCTGTCACGGATACCAGCATAATATTCATAACACCAATTCCACCTACTAAAAGGGAAATAGCTGCAATCCACAAAAGCTGTTTGTTGGTCGTCTCTGACAGACTCTGCAAATGAGAAGCCTGCTCCAACAAGTCATTTGCTTCGTAGGAATATTTAGAACTTGATATCTGTGTGCCGTTCAGACTATTTGCCACGTTATTTCCTGCAGTAGTCATATCATCCGTAGATGTCGCACGCACTGCCACGTTCTGTGGCTCGTCAAACCGGTAAACGATTGGCCAGCAGCTTGTAGGAATAAATACTGCTCCTGCCGAGGTATCCATATAATTCGTATAGTCCTGATAGCTCTGGATATTCGGCTGTGATTCATTGGACTTAGTAACAATCCCAACAATTTCAAATGGTTCTCCCTGAATTTCCAGAATCTGTCCAACCGGGCTCACCCCTTCAAACAGTTTTCCTGCAGTTTTACTGTCCACCAGTGCAACCTTGCGGAAGCTGTCATAATCTGCCTGCTGAAAATCCCGTCCGAAGCTGATCTGATATCCATTGACGTTAAAATAATTCTGGTCAATTCCATAAAGTTCTCCGGTAAATGCACTGTTTTTATAATATACACCATCCACATAAGAGCGTTTCTGATATAATGCGGTTCCTTCTACCTTATCCAATTCATCCAGTGCCGCTCTGGTTTCTTCAGTGATCACCGAAACGCCCTCCGGCAGATTAGAATATTGCATATCCACTTCCTGCCCATCCTGTTTCAACTGAACCGTTACCACATTATTTCCCGAGCCAATCAGATTCTCCTTAATCTGCTCATTCGTTCCCTTAATCGTAGATACAATCGTAATAATGGAAGAAATACCAATGATGATTCCGAGCATTGTTAAAAAGGAACGGAATTTGTGGCTCCATAATCCCTGAAAGGATAAAATTATATTTTCAAGCATATTCCACATCCTCCTTAATATCCATAGAATTCATCCATGGTCGATTCCTTCGTTTTCGCTCCGTCATATGCGCTCTTTCCATATGGAAAAGCCACAAAATCCTCTGTGGTCAGACCGCTCTTGATTTCTGTATAGGAGCCATATAAATCCTTACCTGTCCGCACAACCCGTTTCTCCAGTTTGCCATCATCCCCGCGGACATAGACATAACTCTGCCCGTTTTCCGTACGGATAAACTGATTTTCCAGATAAAGAGTATCCTCATCCTGACTGGTATTCTGATATTGAATATTCACATATTCATTTTCCTGCAGTCCGGCACTTTCGTCCACAAATACACGGAACGGATAGTAAGAAACGTTGCTGTTTCCATTAGAGTATGCATAAGTATCTGCAACCGGATAAGTATAGATATCGGTAATAGTTCCTTCACACGTCGTTCCTGTCATCCAGGAATTAACCTGAACTGTCTGACCTACTTCTGTCACACCTAATTCCAGTTCACTCATGGCACCATTAATGTAATAGCCGCCACCACCGGAAACTTCTACCACTGGTTCATTATTCTTGAATGCCTCGTCCGGGTCACGCACCATGGTAACCGTACCGTCAACGGTACTGACAACACTTCCATCCTGCATTTCTTTCTGCATTTTTTTAAGATTCAGTTCTGCCAGCTTGATTTTAATCTGGAGGTCACTGATTTCCTGTTCCTTTTCATCCCGCAGTTGTTTCAGCTCGGAAGCCGTGTAATCAGACCCATTGTCCACATAATATGGTTCTTTCGGTTCATCGTATTGCTGAATATTCTCCGGAATGTCAGGCTCATACACCTGTACAGAGATTCCCGTATCGCTTTTCAGCAAATGTAATCCCCAGCTTTGCTCTATTTTTCCATTCAGAGCATTGTCTTCCCGTTTCAATAAAACGAGAAAACATTCCTCTGTCCCATCTGACAAAATTACCGGATACAGTTCATCTATATAGTGTTCTTCATCCCACAAATAGTAATATGGATTGTCTTCGCTTCCATCTCCCTGTATTTTGTAAGGTACCTCCTGTACATTCGGTGTGAACGTATCCGATGGAGTAACCAGCGTACTGGAATGTGGAGTCATGGCTTTCAATGCTTTCAGTTCTTTTTCTGCCATGGTAAGCTGAAGCTTCGACTGCTGTACCTCAATTTCTGCCTTTTTCACTTCCAAATCTGAGAGAGTAGTATCGTATTTCAACAGAACATCTCCTTTGGATACGGTCTGCCCTTCCTGAACAAGCACTTCATTTACCTTCTGTGTTTCAGAAATCGTCACTTTCTGAAGTTTATCTGTTGTAACCATTCCCTGCGTTTCTGAGGTGTCTCCCCAGTAATCGGTCATAGAAAAATCCGATACTGCATAAACATTGGCCGGTTTTTGCTGAGTATTGCGGAAAGCCACCATAATACCCCATATTGCAGCACATCCTACTGCCACTGCCACGACACCAATCAGAATCCGTTTGACTGTTTTATTCCTCATCGATGCCTCCTTCCGACAAAATACCGTCCTTGATATAATGTACTTTCTGTGCATATCCCGCGATATGGGAATCGTGGGTAATCATAATAATTGTCGAACCATTTTCATGAAGCATATCGAACAGCTCCATGACCTGCTTACCGGAAGCCGAGTCCAGTGCACCTGTCGGTTCATCTGCAAGCAGAAGCTTCGGTTTTCCCACAATTGCTCTGGCAATTGCAACTCTCTGGCACTGTCCGCCTGACAACTGGTCCGGCCGGTAATCCACACGTTCCGAAAGTCCTACAGTTTCCAGCGCTTCTTTCGCCAGTCTTCTTCTTTCTTCTTTCTTCACGCCCCGATATAATAAGGGAAGAGCAACATTATCCAGTGCCGATAACTTAGGCAGAAGGTTAAAAGACTGAAATACAAATCCGATTTCCACATTTCTTACCTTCGCAAGTTCTTTCATGGTACATTTGGTAATATCCTTCTCCCCAAGGAAATACGAACCTGAAGTCGGTACATCCAGACACCCGATCAGATTCATTAATGTGGTTTTTCCCGAACCGGATGGTCCCATAATTGCAAGGTAATCCCCTTCGTCTACAGTAAGGCTGACGTTTTTCAACACCTTTGTGACACTTTTTCCCATAGGAAATTCTTTGCAAATATCCTGCATTTCCAGAATCATTACTGCACCTCCGCTTCGTTTCCTGTGGTATTTTGTTCTTCTAGTCCATTGCTTTCATCTATGCTGCTTTCCATGTCTTCATACTGTGTACAGGTCATTCCTTCTTTCAGAGCATCCTCTGGAAAGGCAATGTAATCTCCTGCTTCCAGACCATCGGTAACCAGATAGGTATCCATATCTTCGGAATATTCACCCAGCTCTACTTTGCGTTTTTCCAGTTTGCCTTTCTTATTCTGTGCCCACACCCACGGAGAGCTGTCTGCATCGTTCAGATAGTAAGATGGCAGCTGGATTCCTTCTGCGGAAGATTCCTCGAAACTTTCTCCAACCTGCATATATACATGCTGCCCCATCATCAGTCCCTCTGCGTCGTCAAGTGCCACATAGAATGCATATTTACTGGAGTTTGTTGTGTCATCACTGGAAGAAGAATCATAATAGTATCCGGAATTTTCCTGTTTTACCGGACTGTCAAGGTTCAGGCTTTCCACGGTTCCGCTCCAGGTACTGTCATCGGTTCTGGAATGAATGGTTACCGCCATTCCTTCGGAAATGGATGCTGCATTCATTTCATTGACATAGCCCTTAATCCGATAAGCACCAGTCTCTACAATTGTCATGTAAGGTTTCGGATTGCCAGAATCATCCGTATCATTATTTTCATTAATGCTCTGAATCACACCATCCACAGGCGATTTTACTTCCAGAGAATTCAAGGTTGCTTCGAGTTTTTCAATTTCTTTTTCTTTCACAGATACATTATACTGGTTTTCCATGATTGCAGCATCTGCTTCCTGAATTTCCAGTGTATATTGTAATTGCTGGTCTTGACTGGCCGAGCGTTTTTCCTGCTCCAGTGCAGCCTTCTCCTTCTGCTTGGCAGAAATGGTATTCTTAAGCTGTTCCAGTTCCAGTTTTCCCTTCTCCAGATTCATCTGTACCCGGTCTGTATCATAGGTAAAAAGAACCTGATCTTTCTGAACGGCTTCTCCTGCTTTTACAAACAGCTCAGCTACCGTCTCCTCTCCTGATTTCTGAATCTTTGTCTCATTCTGTGGTGAGACAACTCCTGCAAATGTATTCGTCATGCCTACCGCTCCCATCCCGCAGACTGCACTGACGGACTGTACATATGCAGATTCTTCTGCAGAACTTCCGCAGCCGGATATGGCACACACCAGTATTCCCATTGCAAGAAACATGGATAATTTTCTCATAGCTTTCCTCCTCATTGTTTGCTTTTCCATTCATTTAATGCGAGTATAGCATAGAATATTTTTCCTGTCTCTCAAATTTCAGAATCTTTCCACTTCTTAAGAAATTCTTTAACTTTTGTTACAAACCTCTTTTCTTTTTTCTCTTTTTCGGAATATGCAACACGATTTTTCTTATATTAATTATGAGAAATATGCTTTACAAGTTGACTGAGTACGTTAAAAAAAGCCGCTCTACAGAGCAGCTTTCTTTATCATCCTGTCATTCTTCTATTTTCCACTGTCACCATAGTTCTTCAGCACTCTGGCGCTTGGGTCGTCTACATCGCAGCCTTCCCATTCTTTGTTCGGCATCCAGAAATCAGGAATCATCTCTGCCTGACCCGGATAATATTTTTCAAAAATCTCACGATATAAAAGGCTCTCTTTGGTAAATGGTGTGGCGAAAGTATATTTCTTCTTTAAAGTCTCATATTCTTCATCCGAGTAGAAATCATTCGCATACTCTTTTAAATCATCCACCATACTATGACCTACTGCATCACTGAATGCCGCTTTCTCTCTCCAAAGAATCTCATCCGGTAAAATGTGGTCTTCTTCAAATGCCTTACGGAGTAAATATTTTCCTTTTCCATACACATTCATTTTCTTTGCCGGGTCAATTGCCATCACATAACGCACGAAATCCAAATCTCCAAACGGTACTCTGGCTTCCAGACTGTTTGCAGCCAGACACCGGTCTGCTCTCAGTACATCATAACAGTAAAGTTCATGGATTCTCTTTTGTGCTTCTTTCTGGAATTCTGCCGCGTTTGGCGCAAAATCTGTATATTTATAGCCAAAGAGTTCATCGGAAATCTCTCCGGTCAGAAGGACTTTCAAATCAGTCTGCTCATGAATGGCCTTACATACCAGATACATCCCCATGCTCGCTCGGATGGTTGTGATATCATAAGTAGCAAGTGCTTCGATGACTGTCTCCAGACTATCCAGAACTTCCTGTTTCGTCATAATGATTTCCGTATGGTCTGCTCCAATATAATCAGCAACCATTTTTGCATATTTTAAATCGATTGCATCTACATCCATTCCTATTGCAAATGTACGGATTGGTTTATCCACCATTTTGGATGCAATGGCACATACCAGAGAGGAATCAAGGCCACCTGACAGTAGAAATCCGAGCGGTGCATCCGCATCCATCCGCTTCTCTACTCCTGCAGTCAACTTATCATGGATGTTCTTTGTAATCACATCAATATCATCATGGATATATCCGTGTACTTTTTCGATGGTTTCATAAGGTATAAATTCACCGTCTACATAATAATGTCCCGGTGGAAATGGGAAGATTTTATCCACAATCGATATAAGGGCTTTCGCCTCACTTGCAAATACAATACTTCCCTCTTTGCTGTATCCATAGAACAGCGGACGGATTCCAATCGGGTCTCTGGCTGCAATCAGTTTCTTTGTCTTCCCATCATAAATCACACACGCAAACTCTGCGTCCAGATGTTCAAACATTTCCAATCCGTATTCCTCATAAAGTGGTAACAGCAGTTCACAATCCGAACCACTTTTGAAGGTATATCCCCGCTTTATCAGTTCTTCCTTTAATTTACGGAATCCATATAATTCTCCGTTGCAGATAACCCAGCTTCCATCCATTTCAAACGGCTGCATTCCCGCCTCGCTAAGTCCCATAATTGCCAGTCTTGCAAATCCCAAATACCCAAACTCTGTCTCAACTACCTGCATGGCATCCGGTCCACGCATATGCGTCTTATTCAGACATTCTGTAAATCTTTCCTTTGATATATCTTTTCCAAAATAACACATGATTGAACACATACGCCCATCCCCCTTTTATTTTTTACATTTATCAGGAAAATTTTTCCTGATAACTAAAAAAGCAGCTACTCATCCTTTATAGGACGAATAACTGCTTATCCGCGAATCACCTAATGGTCCACCTCTTTGTGGAGCCCTTTTTTGCAAGCTCACTTGCATTTTCATTTTGTCTAAAATAGCACACTGATTTCCCAGTGTCAATATTTTTGTCGAAAAAAATCTTTTCTTACACAGTTTTTTCTTGATTCTTATAACTGGCAGTGCTATAATACTTCAAACGAACGAAGGTGTTCTTGAACGAGGGCTATTTATCAACAATAGTTCTTTCTCAAGGACACCTTTTTTGTATCATGTTTTATAGAACATTAAATAAATACGAGGTAAACCTTTATGAATGAAACGATTTATTTACAACTGGAAGACGGAACCGTCTACACTGGTTTTTCTTTCGGTGCTCCCCTTCAGGAAGATGTTATTTCTGAAGTAGTATTTACAACCGCCATGACCGGGTATCTGGAAACCTTAACAGACCCTAGTTATTACGGGCAGATGGTTGTCCAGACCTTTCCTCTCATTGGAAATTATGGAGTAATCCCATCTGATTTTGAGAGTGCTCACATCCATCTCAGTGCATATATTGTCAAGGAATGGTGTCCTTCTCCTTCCAATTTCCGTATGCAGGATTCTTTAGACGGATTTTTAAAACGGGAATGTATTCCCGGCATTTACGGGCTGGACACAAGAGCTCTCACCAAAAAAATCCGTAAAACCGGAGTTATGAAGGGACTTCTCACCAGTAAAGAACCTTCTTCTTCCACACTTTCTGATTTACAGAAATGGTCTATCAAGGACGCAGTTCCAAATGTAACCACTTCCTCTTCTTATACGGTTCCTTCCGGACTCCCTAAATATCATGTTGTGTTATGGGATTTCGGCGCAAAGCAAAATATCCTCAGAAAACTGCATTCTCTCGATTGCGAACTTACCGTTGTTCCGGCAGGCACAAGTGCAGAGGAAATTTTAAAACTGAATCCAGACGGTATTATGCTCAGCAACGGTCCTGGCGACCCGAAAGATAATCCGGAAATCATCGCTGAATTAGCTAAATTGTGTCAGTCTCAGATTCCGATTTTCGGCATCTGTCTCGGCCATCAGTTAATGGCACTTGCCAATGGTGCCAATACCATCAAAATGAAATATGGACACCGTGGTGCCAACCAGCCTGTAAAAAATGTAGAAACCGGAAGCATCTACATTACAAGTCAGAACCACGGTTATACCGTGGACAGTGATTCTCTTCCTGCATCTGCCAAAGTCAGCTATATTAATATGAATGATGGCACTTGTGAAGGAATTACCTATCAGAACTTTCCTGGCTTCTCCGTCCAGTTCCATCCGGAAGCCTGTGGCGGACCACATGATACGGAATTTCTTTTCCAGGAATTTGCAGAGCTTATGAACAGGAGGATGACATCATGCCATTAGATAAAAATCTTAAAAAAGTACTGGTAATCGGCTCCGGTCCCATCGTTATCGGACAGGCTGCCGAGTTTGACTATGCCGGAACCCAGGCCTGTCGTGCCTTAAAAGAGGAAGGGCTGGAAGTTGTGTTAGTCAACTCCAATCCTGCGACCATTATGACAGACACTGCCATGGCCGACCATGTATATATTGAACCATTGAATCTTGATTTTCTGAAAGAAATCATTCTCAAAGAAAAACCGGACAGCATTCTTTCTACCTTAGGCGGACAGACAGGACTTACCCTCTCCATGCAGCTTGCCAAAGAAGGATTCCTTGAACAACATCACGTCCGCCTTCTTGGTGCTGACCCGGAAACCATTGCCAAAGCAGAGGACCGTCAGATTTTCCGTGACACCATGGAAGCTATCGGGGAACCAACCATTCCTTCTGTCATTACAAATACTCTGGACGGTGCTTTAAGTTTCGCACACGGAATCGGCTATCCGGTCATTGTCCGCCCGGCCTTTACTTTAGGAGGTACCGGAGGCGGTATTGCCTATTCCGAACCGGAACTGCGGGAAATTGCTTCTTCCGGACTTCGTCAGTCTCCGATTACACAGATTCTGGTAGAACAGTGTATCTCCGGCTGGAAAGAAATTGAATTCGAAGTAATGCGTGACGGCTCCGGAAATGTCATTACCATTTGTTCCATGGAAAATCTGGACCCGGTAGGTGTACATACCGGTGACTCCATTGTGGTCGCTCCTGCTCTTACCCTTTCCGACAAGGATTATCAGATGCTTCGTACGGCTGCTTTAAATATTATCAGTGCCATGGGAATTGAAGGCGGTTGTAATGTACAGTTTGCCCTTCATCCGGAAAGCTTTGAATATGCCGTCATCGAAGTAAACCCTCGTGTATCCCGTTCTTCTGCCCTTGCAAGTAAGGCAACCGGTTATCCAATCGCCAGAGTAGCTGCAAAAATTGCTATTGGCTACCGCATGGATGAAATCCGCAATGAAGTAACCGGAAAAACAAAAGCCTGCTTTGAACCGGCACTGGATTATGTGGTTGTCAAATTCCCGAAATGGCCATTTGATAAATTTGTATATGCATCCCGTAAATTAGGCACACAGATGAAAGCTACCGGAGAGGTCATGGCTATCGGACGTTCCTTTGAACAGGCTCTTATGAAAGCGGTCCGTGGTGCAGAGATTTCTCATGACAGTCTTCAGGATATGCATATGCGTGCTTTAGATGATACCCAGTTGAAAGCAAAGATTCTTCAGGGTGATGACGAACGAATTTTTGCTGTATATGAAGCCTTGTTCCGTGGCTGGTCAATTGAAACCTTGCACGAACTGACCATGATTGATGAATGGTTCCTGGCAAAACTGCTTCATCTCTGCCAGCTTGAAAAACGGATGACAAGCGAACCACTTACCCCGACACTCATTACAGAATTAAAGGAATGTGGATTCCCGGATAAGACTATTTCCCGGATAAGCGGACAGGCCGAATTTACCCGCCTTCCATATACTTATAAAATGGTAGATACCTGCGGTGCTGAATTTGAAGCGGAAACCCCTTATTTCTACTCTACTTACGGAGAAGAAGATGAGGCAAAAGAATTCCTTGCACACATGGAAAACCGGAAGCCAGTTGTTATGGTATTTGGCTCCGGTCCTATCCGAATCGGTCAGGGAATCGAGTTCGACTATGCATCGGTTCACTGCGTCTGGGCTTTAAAAGAAGCCGGATACGAAGTTGTCATTGTAAATAACAACCCGGAAACCGTATCTACTGACTTCAACACTGCCGACAGACTGTATTTCGAACCACTTACACCGGAAGATATTCAGGATATTATTGATATCGAACAGCCAGTAGGTGCTGTAGTTGCTTTCGGTGGACAGACTGCAATCCGTCTTACCAAATGGTTATCCGAGAAACAGATTCCAATTCTTGGAACCCCTGCTGACAGCATTGATGCTGCAGAAGACCGTGGCCGTTTTGAAGAATTATTAAAATCTCTCCACATCAAACAGCCGCAGGGAACAACGGTACATACCACGGAGGAAGCTTTATGTGCAGCCGAAAAATTAGGCTATCCTGTCCTTCTGCGCCCTTCCTATGTACTGGGTGGACAAAACATGATTATCGCCTTCTCTGATGCAGATGTAGAGGAATATATGCATATTATCCTCTCCCACATGGAAGGAAATCTGGTACTCATTGATAAATATATGATGGGAACAGAACTGGAAGTCGATGCCATCTGCGATGGAGAAGATGTCCTGCTTCCGGGAATTATGGAACATATTGACCGTGCAGGTATCCACTCCGGCGACTCCATTGCTGTATATCCGGCATGGAACTTAAGTCCTTCCCAGACAGCCAAATTGATTGATTATTCTACACGTCTGGCTCTTGCCCTAAAAACAAAAGGACTGATTAATATTCAATATGTTATCAGTGGCGGACAGATTTATGTCATTGAAGTAAACCCTCGTTCTTCCAGAACGGTGCCATACTTAAGCAAGGTAACAGGTATTCCAATGATTGATATTGCAACCAAAGTTATGCTTGGAGAAAAATTAAAAGATATGCCTTATGGAACCGGACTCTATCCATCTGCTTCCTACACTGCAATCAAAGTACCTGTTTTCTCATTCGAAAAACTTTCCGGACTGGATACTACACTCGGTCCTGAAATGAAATCCACGGGTGAGGTTCTTGGAATTGCACCGACCATGACAGAAGCACTCTACAAAGGACTTCTTGGGGCAGGCTATTCGCTGACCAAGGAAGGCGGTGTATTTGTAACCGTTCGTGATACAGACAAAGAGGAAATCCCGGAAATCGCAGAGCGTTTCTACAAGCTTGGTTTCCATCTGTATGCGACAGAAGGAACTGCAAATGTACTTAGAAATGCAGGACTTCCGGTTACTCTGGTTCACAAAGTCCGCGAATCCGACCAGAACTCTCTTACCTTATTGGAAAGCGGCAAAATCAATTATATTATCTCTACAGATGCCAAAGGACGTCTCCCTGCAAGGGACAGCGTAAAGGTTCGTAGAAAGAGCGTAGAACTCGGCATTCCTTGTCTGACAAGCCTGGATACTGCTTCTGCACTGGCCGATATTCTTCGTTCTAACTGCACACCAGAAACATCTGCACTGGTAGATATTTGTCAGCTCCAGAAATAAAACAACATAAATAAAACAAAATAGAAACCATTAAAAAACCCCGTGAGTATAACAAGTATTCAAAATACCTGCTTCCCACGGGGTTCTTCTATCTTCTTATTCATCGTATATCATCAGTAATATCATCTGTGCTGTCTCTACCATATTGGTTCCCGAGTCCATGCTGCACTTCTGTATGTAACGATATGCATCCTGTTCTGTCATATGGTTTCTGTCCATCAACACCATCTTCGCATTGTTGATGTAATTCTGTTCCCGCTCCGTCCGCTTCTTCGGAACTGCCTTGGACTTTCCATATCTTCTTGCCTGCTGCTGCAGAATCATCTCTACGGTTCCGGCAAGGTCGTTTGGTCGGAACGGCATGGCAAGAGCCATAATGCCTGGTGGACAGGCTGAAAGTGCCGATGCTGATGCAAGCAGAAGAATTTCAAAATTATTCGGGAGATATTCCATAAGCTCTGTATAGTCCATATCGCGCATTCTTCGTCCACATATGATAACACCATAATCAAACTGATGTGCGTAAGAGAGTGCTTTTGAACCGGTTCCGCAAAGTACTGATGCCCGAAGACCATAGCGCTGCAGTATCTCTTTTATTCGATTTGCATCCTCTTCTTTGGGTAAAGCCACAATTATGCTGCTCATTACTTATGTCCTCTCCTGATTGTATCTTAATTCTTATTACACATTTTATCATGATTCCACTCATGTATTTTAACACCAGAAGACACCTTCGTAAATTATTTTCTTATAATTTTGCCCATTTTTTGTATCACGGATTCCGTTTTCCGTGACACCAAAAGTTTCTCCCTGCCCTTTCTATTTTATAAATTTGTATATCCCATTAAGGATTCATCCACCTCTTTTGCAGCGTTTCTGCCTTCTGCAATGGCCCACACTACAAGGGACTGGCCTCTGTGCATATCGCCTGCGGTAAAGACCTTATCCACGTTGGTTTTATAAGACTGTTTCTCTGTTTTCACATTCGTTCTTTCATCCACTTCCACGGTAAAGCTTTCTGGAATATAAGTTTCACATCCCTGAAATCCTGCTGCAATCAGGACCAGATCTGCTGGTAATATTTCTTCTGTCCCCTCTACCGGAATCATTTCTGTCCGGTTCTTTTCCGGCAGATACTTTGGCTCCGTATGAATGATTTTCACACCGCATACCTTGCCATCCTCATCTTTCATGAACTCGGATACAGTAGTCTGATACCGTCTTGGGTCCTCTCCGTAAACATCCCTGGCTTCCTGCTGACCATAATCTGTCTTCAGTACCTTCGGCCACTCTGGCCATGGGTTACTTTCTTCCCGTACTTTTGGAGGCTCCGACTTGATTTCAATCTGTGTCACACTTGCCGCCCCCAGTCTTATAACTGTTCCGGCACAATCATTTCCCGTATCGCCACCACCGATAATGACAACCTTCTTTCCCTTTGCCAGTTCGTATGGTGGATTCTGAAAATCGGTTTCCTGCAGTTTCTTTGTCACTTCAGTAAGGAATGGAACTGCAAAATAAATGCCTTCCGCATCCCTTCCCGGTACATCCACCTCGCGAGGCTGCGAAGCACCGCAGGCAAGAATCACACGGTCATACTGATTCATCAGTTCTTCTCCACTGATGTCTTCTCCCACATTGGTATTATAAATAAACTGAATTCCAGATGCTTCCATCAAACGGATTCTGCGGTCAACGACTTCTTTCTCCAGTTTCATATTTGGAATGCCATAACGCAGGAGTCCGCCCGCCTTATCACTCTTCTCATAAATCGTTACAGAATGTCCCCGCTTGTTAAGCTGTACTGCTGCCGCAAGACCTGCAGGACCACTTCCCACAATGGCAATCCGCTTGCCTGTCCGTACTTTCGGAATATCCGGTTTCACAAGACCATTTTCAAAAGCATACTCGATAATTGCTTTTTCATTTTCCTTGGATGTCACCGGCTCATCGTGAATGCCGCATGCACATGCTGCCTCGCACAAAGCCGGGCAGACTCTTGATGTAAATTCCGGGAAATTATGTGTTTTGCTCAGACGGTGATATGCCTGTTCCCAGTTTCCCTGACAAATCAGGTCATTGATTTCCGGAATCAGATTATGAAGTGGACATCCCGATACCATCCCTGCAATCATATCTCCTGCCTGACAGTAAGGAATTCCGCAGTTCATACATCTTGCGCCCTGTCTGCACTGTTCTTCCAGTGGCAGTCTTCCATGAAATTCCCGGAAACTTTTGATTCGCTCTGCGGCTGGAGTTTCTGGACCATCTTTTCTTTGATATTCTAAAAAACCTGTTGCTTTTCCCATATCTGCTCCTCCCGCTAGCTTCTGTTTCCAATACTTTCATAAAATGCTTCGATCTGTGCTTCTTCTTTACTCATGCCCTGTTCTTCAAACTGAGAAGAAATCTGCATCAGACGTTTATAATCTTCTGGAATAATCTTCTTAAATTTAGGAAGATACTCCTCAAATTGCTCCAATACTTCTTTTGCTTTCGAAGAACCTGTGTATTTTGCATGCTGCTTAAGCATTTCTTTCAGTTCTTCTTTATCATGCTTGTTTTCTACTTTTTCCATGAGAACCATTTCTTTGTTCAGATTCCGGTAAAGATGGTTCTTTTCATCCAGAACATAAGCAACTCCGCCACTCATTCCTGCTGCAAAATTCTTTCCTGCCGGTCCAAGTACCACGACGCAGCCACCTGTCATATATTCGCATCCATGTTCACCGACTCCTTCTACCACGGCTCTCACACCGGAATTTCGCACGCAGAATCGCTCTCCTGCCATGCCGGCAATATAAGCCTCCCCGGAGGTTGCACCGTAAAGGGCTACATTTCCTATAATAATGTTCTTTTCTGACTCATATGCTGCATTTCCCGGTGCATAAACAATCAGCTTTCCACCAGATAACCCTTTACCAAAATAGTCGTTGCTGTCCCCGCAGAGCTCCAGTGTCAGTCCTTTCGGGATAAATGCACCAAAGCTTTGTCCTCCTGCTCCCTTACACTGGATGGTAACCGTATCTTCTGTAAGTCCATCTGGGTGCCTGCGGGTAATCTCTGCTCCAAGAAGGGTTCCAAAGGTACGGTCTGTATTACTTAATTTTACCTGTTCTGTACACGGTTTTCCTTTGGAAATGGCAGTCTGCACTTCTTTCTTTCTTAAAAGTACAGCCTCATCTTTGGTTTCTTCCAGTTTGAAATCGTATACGGCTTCTGAAGAAAATACACTGTGTTCTCTGTCCATGGCTGCCGTACTGTTCAAAATACGGCTCAAATCTATTTTCGCACGGATTCCGGTTAAATCTTCCCGCTTCTTCAGCAGGTCGGTTCTTCCCACCATCTCATCTACGGTACGGACACCGAGCTTTGCCATGTATTCCCGCACCTGTCTTGCAATAAAGAGCATAAAGTTCTCCACATACTCCGGTTTTCCCTGAAACCGTTTCCGAAGTTCCGGGTTCTGTGTGGCAATGCCCATCGGACAGGTATCCAGATTACAGACTCTCATCATGGTACAGCCTAGGGTTACCAGTGGCGCTGTGGCAAATCCAAATTCTTCTGCGCCTAAAAGGGCTGCCACAACCACGTCTCTTCCGCTCATCAGCTTTCCATCCGTCTCAATCATGACACGGCTTCTAAGGCCATTTGCAAGCAGGGTCTGATGGGTCTCTGCAAGTCCAAGCTCCCACGGAAGCCCTGCATTGTGGATGGAACTAATTGGTGCTGCTCCGGTTCCTCCGTCATATCCGGATACCAGAATGACCTGTGCTCCAGCCTTTGCCACACCGGCTGCTACCGTTCCTACGCCTGCCTCGGAAACCAGTTTTACAGAGATACGTGCATATTTATTTGCATTTTTTAAATCATAGATTAACTGCGCCAAATCTTCAATGGAATAAATATCATGATGAGGCGGTGGTGAAATCAGACTCACACCCGGTGTGGAATGTCTGGTCTTTGCAATCCAAGGATACACTTTCTTAGCCGGCAGATGACCGCCCTCTCCCGGTTTTGCACCCTGTGCCATCTTAATCTGAATCTCCTTGGCACTGGTTAAATAACGGCTTGTAACACCGAATCTTCCGCTTGCCACCTGCTTGATTGCTGAACTTCTGTCATGCTTCGTTCCTGCTGAGAGCAGACGTTCATCACTCTCTCCGCCTTCTCCACTGTTGGACTTTCCATGCAGATGATTCATGGCAACAGCCAGTGCTTCGTGCGCTTCTTCGGAAATCGAACCATAAGACATGGCTCCTGTCTTAAATCGTTTTACAATCGAAGCTTCACTTTCTACTTCATCCAGAGGTACACCCGTTTCCGGATAATTAAATTCCATCAGCGAACGCAGATATCCGTTTTCTTCTCCGTCAATCAGTTCCGTGTAGGCTTTAAATTTCTCATAATCCCCTTCCCGGGTAGACTGCTGCAGCAAATGAATGGTTTTCGGATTATATCGGTGTTCCTCGCCCTGTGCACGCATTTTATGCCGTCCAAGAGCAGTAAGGGTTAAATCTGCTTCCAGTCCCAACGGATCAAATGCTTTGGAATGCTGTGCATCCGTCTGTCTGGCGATATCCTCTAAGGTAATGCCGCCAATCCGACTCACGGTTCCGGTAAAGTACTTGTCTATCACTTCTTCGGAAATACCGATTGCCTCGAAAATCTTACTTCCCTGATAAGACTGAATCGTAGAAATTCCCATTTTAGAAGCAATCTTTACAATGCCCTGCATGATGGCATGGTCATAATCATCTACCGCTGCATAGTAATCTTTATTTAACAGACCGTCTTCCACTAATTCTGCTATGGTTGCATGGGCAAGATATGGATTTACTGCACTTGCGCCATAGCCAAGCAGTGTCGCAAAATGATGTACTTCTCTTGGCTCCCCTGACTCCAGAATCAGTGACATAGCTGTACATTTTTTCGTCTGTACCAAGTGCTTATGTACTGCTGCAACTGCCAGCAAGGACGGAAGTGCCACCCGGTTCTCGTCCACATCACGGTCTGATAAGATAACAATATTTGCCCCTTCTTTATAGGCTTTATCCACTTCCACAAATAAATGGTCAAGAACACGCTCAATCGGTGTACTCTTATAAAAGGTAATCGGAACCTGGGCTACCTTAAAGCCGTCTTTCTTCATCGTTTTCATTTTCAGCAGATCCAGATCAGTCAGAATCGGATTATTGATTTTCAGCACCTGGCAGTTCTCCGGCTTTTCTTCTAATAAATTACCGTTCTTTCCTACATATACGGTTGTGGACGTAACGATTTTCTCACGGACTGCATCTATCGGTGGGTTGGTAACCTGTGCAAACAACTGTTTAAAATAATAAAATAATGGCTGATATTCTTTGGACAGCACCGCAATCGGAGTGTCTACACCCATGGCTCCAATCTGTTCTGTCCCGTTTAATGCCATGGAACAGATGCCGTCCCGGTATTCTTCATACGAATATCCAAAAGCTTTCTGCAGCCGCATAAGCTGCTCTCTTGTAAAGGAAGGAATCTTTTCATTTGGAATCTTAATCTCTGCAAGTGTCAGCAGATTGCTGTCCAGCCACTCTCCATAAGGCTCCTTCTGTGCATAACGCTCTTTTAACTCTTCATCTGACAGAATTTTCTTGTTTACAGTATCTATCAAAAGCATTTTGCCCGGATGAAGTCGTTCTTTCTTCAGAATATGTGCTTCGTCCAAATCCAGTACGCCTACTTCGGAAGACAGAATCAGCCGGTCATCATCCGTCACATAATATCTGGACGGGCGAAGTCCATTTCTGTCCAGAATGGCTCCCATGACATCTCCATCGGAAAACAGAATCGATGCCGGACCATCCCAAGGTTCCATCATAGTCGCATAATACTGGTAAAAATCACGTCCCTCCTGGGAAATGGTATCGTTATGGGTCCATGGCTCCGGAATCATTGCCATAGCGGCAAGCGGAAGCTCCATCCCTCCCATTGCCAGAAATTCCAATGTATTGTCAAGCATTGCCGAGTCAGACCCCTGCGTATCTACTACCGGGAGAATCTTTGTCATGTCATCTGCACTTAACACGTTGGAATGCATGGTTTCCTCACGGGCAAGCATCTTATCTGCATTTCCCTTAATGGTATTGATTTCCCCGTTATGTACCAGCAGACGGTTCGGATGGGCACGCTCCCAACTTGGATTGGTGTTGGTGGAAAAACGGGAATGTACCATGGCAATGGCTGACTCATAGGCTTCATCCTGCAAATCCAGGAAGAAAGTGCGAAGCTGATGTACCAGAAACATCCCTTTATATACAATGGTTCTGCTGGATAAAGATGGCACATAGGTATGGTCATTGCTCTGTTCAAATACACGTCTTACCACATACAGTCTACGTTCAAATGCCAGTCCTTTTTCTACTCCATCTGGTTTTTCCACAAATCCCTGACAGATTACCGGCATACAGGCTCTGGCTCTTTCTCCTAACACCTCCGGATTGGTAGGCACATCTCTCCAGCCAAGAAAATGCATTCCTTCTTTTTCTACAATAATTTCGAACATCTTCTTTGCACGACTTCGTTTCAACTCATTCTGAGGGAAAAAGAACATACCTACTCCATATTCTCGTTCCTCTCCAATGGCAATGCCAAGCTTTTCACATTCTTTCTTAAAGAAATGATGCGGAATCTGTGTCAGGATTCCAACGCCATCACCGGTCTTTCCCTCTGCGTCTTTTCCGGCTCTGTGCTCCAGATTTTCTACAATCTTAAGGGCATCATTTACCAGACGGTGTTCTTTCTTTCCACTTATATTTACCACTGCACCAATTCCGCAGTTGTCATGTTCAAAGCTTTTATCATATAAGCCCTGTTGTTTTATCTGTTGGTTTTCATTATTTATCATAAGCGTTCTTTCCTTTCAGCAGCCGCAGCAATTAATCCTTTAAATAATGGATGGGCTTTATCCGGGCGTGACTTAAATTCCGGATGAGCCTGTGTCGCAATAAAGAATGGATGCTCCAGAAGTTCAATCATTTCTACAATTCTTCCATCCGGTGAAAGTCCGGAAAGCCGCATTCCTTTCTCCTGCAATGCTTCACGGTAAGCGTTATTGACTTCATAACGATGTCTGTGTCGTTCTGATATCTCACATTCTCCATATAACGCCTCCGCCAGACTTCCCTTTTCCAGAACACATGGATAAGCACCAAGTCTTAACGTACCTCCAATATCTTCAATTCCATCCTGTTCCGGCATCAGGGCAATAACCGGGTCCGGTGTCTCCGGTTCCAGCTCAATACTTGCCGCTTTCGGAAGGCCAAGGACATTTCTTGCGAATTCCACGATGGCGAGCTGCATCCCAAGACAAAGTCCCAGATATGGCACCTGATGGGTTCTCGCATAGGTGATTGCTGTAATCTTTCCTTCTGTTCCTCTCTGTCCAAATCCGCCCGGAACAAGGATACCCTGAACATCTCCAAGATATTCTTCTGCGTTTTCCGCATTTAATTCTTCGGAATCAATCCACTTAATATTGACACTGGTCTTATTGGCAATACCGCCATGCTTCAGTGCTTCTACTACACTTAAGTATGCATCGTGAAGAGCTACATATTTTCCTACAATAGCTACGGTTACTTCTTTTTCCGGATGATGCAGATCTTCTGCCAGTTTTTCCCACTCTGTTAAATCCGGCTCCGGACAAGGAATCTGCAGACATTCACAAACTGCCTGTGCAAGATGTTCTTTTTCCAGCATCAGAGGTACTTCATATAAAGAAGGTGCATCCAGATTCTGTAATACATGCTCTTTCTTCACATTACAGAACAATGCAATCTTTGCGCGCATCCGGTCGTCAATCGGATAATCCGAACGGCATACCAGAATATCCGGCCAGATTCCCATGCTCTGAAGCTGCTTGACGCTCATCTGGGTCGGTTTTGTTTTCATTTCTCCGGAAGCTTTCAAATAAGGAATCAATGTAACCTGAATCATGATTGCATTTTCCCGTCCAATCTCAGACTGAAACTGACGGATGGCCTCTAAGAATGGCTGACTTTCAATGTCTCCTACAGTTCCTCCTACTTCTATGATAGAAATGGTATCTTCATCCGGTTTCCCTTTATAAAATCTGCTTTTGATTTCATTGGTAATGTGCGGGATTACCTGAACGGTACCTCCGCCGTAATCTCCATGACGTTCCTTATTTAATACAGACCAGTAAATTTTTCCGGTGGTTACATTAGAATTGGCATCTAGACTTTCATTAATAAAGCGTTCGTAATGACCCAAATCCAAATCCGTCTCTGTTCCATCATCTGTCACAAAAACTTCCCCATGCTGTATCGGGTTCATAGTTCCCGGGTCTACATTAATATAAGGGTCAAACTTCTGCATGGTCACGCGATATCCGCGTGCTTTCAGAAGTCTTCCCAGGGAAGCCGCTGTAATTCCTTTCCCAAGACCGGACACCACTCCGCCTGTGACAAAAACATATTTTACCATGATTCATTCCTCCATCATTATAATTATTACATAAAATATAGCTTGCAATTCATTTTTCTTTATTAGGAAAGGATTTTCCCAATAAAGAAAGGGTGTCAAACAAACCCGCTCTCGCAGGCTGTCTGACACCCTCGTCATTTGTTTTTATTTCTTTAATTTACCATTTATTTGAAATATAATATACGATTCTGACGCTTTTGTAAAGTAGTTTTGAAAAGTATTTTTTATTTTTTTAAACTTAAAATTTTCTATTGACAAATCAGAAAATACGTGTATACTACGTAGCATAAAGCAAGGGTGCTTTGGATATATATTTTATCCAAAGTGCCCTTTTTTTGATGCAAAAGCGGACACTGTGCAGATAATCAGGCAGTTCTGAAGCATCTACATTATTCTATATTCTACTATATTCTATGGAGCATGAGAAAGGAGCGTATGTTTATGACAAAAGATATCCCTACATTATATGGAAGCCTGGTATTTAATGATCACGTTATGCGTGCAAAACTCCCAAAGGACATTTACAAGGCTTTAAGGAAAACAATCGAAAACAATACTCATCTGGAGCTGGATGTTGCCAACGCTGTAGCTGTTGCAATGAAAGAATGGGCCGTTGAAAATGGTGCTACTCATTTTACCCACTGGTTCCAGCCAATGACAGGCTTCACTGCTGAAAAGCACGACAGCTTTATTACTCCGATTGATGAAGGACAGGTAATTATGGACTTCTCCGGAAAGGAACTGGTAAAGGGTGAACCAGATGCCTCCAGCTTCCCGTCAGGCGGCTTACGTGCTACCTTTGAAGCAAGGGGTTACACTGCATGGGATCCGACTTCTCCTGCATTTATTAAAGATGGAACTTTATATATCCCGACTGCTTTCTGTTCTTATAGCGGTGAAGCACTGGATAAAAAGACTCCTCTTCTCCGTTCTATGGAAACACTGAGCCAGGAAGCTACTAAAATTCTTCATCTGCTCGGTCAGACCGATGTAACTGGTGTGTCTACTACAGTCGGACCAGAACAGGAATATTTCTTAGTAGACAAAGATTTGTATTTAAAGAGAAAAGATTTGATTTTTACCGGAAGAACCCTTCTTGGTGCCATGCCTCCAAAAGGACAGGAAATGGAAGACCATTATTTCGGTGCTCTGACTCCTCGTGTTTCTGCTTATATGCATGATCTGGATGAAGAGTTATGGAAACTTGGTATTCCTGCAAAAACAAAACATAACGAAGTTGCGCCTGCACAGCATGAGCTTGCACCAATCTTTGATACAGCCAATGTGGCCGTAGACCACAACCAGCTTACCATGGAAGTGATGAAAAAAGTAGCCGACAAACACGATATGGTTTGCCTGCTTCACGAAAAACCATTCGATGGAATCAACGGTTCCGGTAAGCATAACAACTGGTCCATGATTACAAATACAAAGAAAAACCTTCTGGAGCCGGGACGTACTCCTGCTGAAAACACACAGTTTCTTGTATTTTTGATGGCAGTTATTAAAGCAGTGGATGAATATGCTGATTTGATGCGAATTTCCGTAGCAAGCGCCGGAAACGACCACCGTCTTGGAGCAAACGAAGCTCCTCCTGCTGTCGTATCCATTTTCCTCGGTGAAGAACTGACAGCTATTCTGGACTCTATTGAAAATGATACTTTCTTTGGAAAACATAAAAAAGTCCAGATGGAAACCGGTGCTACCGTACTTCCACATTTCTTCAAGGATACTACAGACAGAAACCGTACTTCACCATTCGCATTTACCGGAAATAAATTCGAATTCCGTATGCTTGGCTCTGCCATTTCTGTAGCAGGACCAAACGTAGTCCTGAATACAGCTGTCGCAGAAGCACTCCGCCAGTTCTATGAAGAACTGAAAGATACTCCGGAAGACCAGATGGAAACAGCCATACATGAATTAATAAAACGCAGTCTTTTGAAGCATAAAAAGGTAATTTTCAACGGAAACGGCTACACAGACGAGTGGCTGGACGAAGCTGAAAAGCGTGGACTTTACAACTTGAAATCCACACCGGATGCACTGCCTGCTTTTATTTCCAAGAAAAATATTGATTTATTTACTTCACACCATATTTTCACGGAAACAGAAATTTACTCCAGATATGAAATCTTACTGGAAAACTACAGCAAGACTATTCACATTGAAGCAAAAACTCTCCGTGACATGGTTGAATGTCAATTCCTCCCGGCTCTGATGAAGTACACCGACAAATTAATTACTTCTATTCAGGGAAAGCAGAGCATAGCTGCTCTTCCATGTAAGGCAGAAACCAGTCTTCTGACCAAATTATCGGCTGCATATGATGATTTGTACACAAAAACGGAAAAGCTGCATGAAGATACATTAGCTGCTGAGAAAATGGAAGACCCACTGGAAACAGCGAAATTCTATCACGAAACGATTCTTCCTGCTATGGATGAAATCCGTAAAGTGGCAGACGAAGCAGAAACCATATTACCAGATGAACTGCTTCCTTATCCTGCTTATGAACAGCTTCTGTTCTCTGTATAAATCAGATGAATACAGGAGATAACGTGATGCTTACAAATGATAAATTAAAAGAGGAGTGCGGTGTCTTTGGAATGCTGCACTCTGAACAGAAAGATGTGTCGAAATACATTTATTATGGACTCAGCGCCCTCCAGCATAGAGGCCAGGAATCCGCAGGAATTGCGGTCTGTGATACCAATGGTCCAAAGGGAAACATTTCTTATCACAAAGATATGGGACTGGTAAGCGAAGTGTTCCATCCTGATACCCTCCTTTCCCTCCATGGAGATATGGGAATCGGACACGTTCGCTATTCCACTACCGGAGGAAGCTGCAAAGAAAATGCACAGCCTCTGGTTCTCAACTACTTAAAAGGAACCCTTGCACTGGTGCACAACGGAAATATTACAAATACGGATAAAATCCGGGAGCAATTACAAAATACCGGTGCTATTTTCCATTCTACCACGGACTCAGAAGTCATTGCTTATCAAATTGCAAAAGAGCGTACAAGAACCTCCAGTATCGAGGAGGCAGTTGCCAAAACTGCCCCTGGACTTATTGGGGGTTATGCGCTTTTGATTATGAGTCCGCAGAAACTGATTGGTGTGCGTGACCCTCTGGGATTAAAACCGCTCTGCCTTGGCAAATTGAATGACAGCTATATTCTTGCATCAGAAAACTGTGCATTAAAAGCCATTGACGCGGAATTTATCCGTGATATCCAGCCCGGTGAAATTATTACCATTACGAAGAATGGTATTCATTCCAATTATGACCTCTGTCAGGGAAAGCATGCGCACTGTATTTTTGAGTATATTTATTTTGCAAGACTGGATTCAACGCTCGATGGAGTCAGTGTATATGATGCACGAATCCGTGCAGGAAAAGCTCTTGCGAAATCTTATCCGGTAGACGCAGACCTGGTTACCGGAGTTCCTGACTCGGGTCTTGCTGCAGCCATGGGCTATGCGCAGGCTTCCGGTATTCCGTTCGGCCTTGCTTTTCAGAAAAACAGTTACATCGGACGTACTTTCATCAAACCGACTCAGGAAGAACGACAAAGTGCAGTTCATTTAAAACTCAGTGTACTGGAAAGCGTTGTAAAAGGAAAACGTCTGGTGCTGATTGATGATTCCATCGTCCGCGGAACCACCATTGCAAACCTGATCCATATGCTGAAGAAAGCTGGTGCCCTGGAAGTCCATGTGCGAATCAGTTCTCCTCCTTTCCTCTATCCGTGTTACTATGGCACCGATGTTCCAAGTGGGGACCAACTGATTGCCAGCTCCCACTCCTGCGAAGAAATCTGCAGTAAGATTGGGGCAGACTCCCTTGGCTACTTAAAGCTGGAAGATTTGGATGAAATGACCTATCATCTTCCACTTTGCAGAGCATGTTTCAATAACCAGTATCCGACGCAGATTCCTTCCTCAGAGATATAGATATAGCGATTTTCTTTATTAGGAAAGAACTTTCCTGATAAAGAAAACGGGGTGTTGAACCGTATGTTATTTTCCTCCTTGGTTCAGCACCCTGTTTTTTTGTTGTTTTATAAAAATATTTCTCACTTTTATCCGCAAATTTTATGTGATTTCAATTGTTTTGCGATTATAACCCGAAAAACTTTTTATCTTAAAGCTTCCTCTGCATACTTGGTTGTAACAAGGTCTTTATATGGTACTCGTTCTTGTAATTCTCCTGCATTTTCCAGAATATCCTGTAAGAGTGTAAAACTGTCTTCTTCGAAGATAAGATTTTCTTTCCAGGTATCCTGCTCGTAATAGCGCGCAACAATGGTAGTCAGTGTATTCTTGTCAGTTTCTTTGAACTGTGGCGCAATCACATTTGCTATTTCTTCCGGTGTGTGTGTCTGCACGAAATCCATACCTTTTTGCAGGGCATTGGTAAATTTCTGAATTACATCGCCATTTTTCTTCAGATAGCTTTCTTTTGCACAATATGCAGTGTAAGGGACATAACCGGAATCTACACCAAGAGAGGCAACTACGTAGCCTTCTTTTTCTAATTCAAGTGTAGTCGCGCCTGGTTCAAATTCAACTGTGTAGTCTCCTTTTCCGCCTGAGAAGGCTGCTGCAGTAGAACCAAAATCAATACTCTGGTCAATAGATAAATCTTTTTCAGGGTCAATCCCATTCTTCGTCAGAATATATTCGAATACCATTTCCGGCATGCCGCCTTTTCGTCCCCCAAGCACTTCTTTCCCCTTCAAATCATCCCAGGTAAAATCCGGCATTGCTTCGCGGGCTACCAGGAAATTTCCTGCGCGCTGGGTAAGCTGGGCAAAATTTACAACAACATCGTTTGCTCCCTGCTGATAGGTGTAAATAGAAGCTTCACTTCCCATAAAACCGATATCAGCTTCGTCAGAAAGAACAGCGGTCATGGTCTTATCGGCGCCAAAACCAGTTACGAGTGTCAAATCAATTCCTTCATCTGCAAAATATCCCTTTTCAATTGCAACATACTGTGGTGCATAAAAAATAGAATGTGCTACTTCATTTAAAGTAACAGAAGTCATTTCCTTTGAAGTAACACTTCCACTGTTCGTTTCTTTTGAATCAGAACCACAGGCTGCAAATGCCAGTGAAAACATCAAAAATAAGCAAAGTAGAGTCTTTTTCATAGAATCCTCCCAAAATCGTTTCTGATTTAGCATATGATAATAAAAGTGAAATGTGATTCTGTTTACGAAAAAGATATTCCTGATTTTGTCACTCTCCCTGCACCACAAAAGCCCTCTCCTTTTCTGGAGAGGGCTTTTCTTGTCTCACTTTATTCTTTTTCCTGTTTATCTGATATATCCAGCTTCAAATGCTTTCTGTTTATTAAATGCATAAACTTCTGCAAATGCAGCTTCTCTATAGGGATTTACATAGAAGATATTAAGCAGTCCACAGGTACATACGCTTAAGAGATACCATCCGATAAAGGACAGGTCCATTACAAAGGCATCCATCTTGTGTCCGTTCATCATCTGTTTGCTGATTTTGAATACTTCCTGTCTGTCCATTCCCGGATTTTCTGCGAGAATATATGGAATCATCAGATATTCATAATGCTTGATAATTCCAGGAACGACAAGGAGCAGCGACCATAGGGCAACAAACAATTCCTGTAAAAACATAATTAATACAACATTGCCATAATTACCTGATTTAAAGATATCGATTATAGTACTGATTCCAGGTCTTGAAGTCTGGTTCAAGATAAAGAAACGCTTTCCACCTACTTCCAAGACATTCTCTATAAATATCTGTAACAGTATTCCGATTAAAACAGCCGTTATTGCAATTCCACCAATCAGTGCGCCTATAATCGGAACATTGGTTGAATAGTGAACCCCAGATGAATATTCTACATAACGGTTCTCATTCACAGTTGTATTCACACCAGAATTGCTGCCAAAAAGCAGAGTAACAATTCCCATTAACAAAGCAACTGCCACAGCCGAACCATAATTCCGCTTAAATGCTTCTTTTCCTCTAAATTTGAATTCCTGTCTGTTCCACATGAACATTTTCCTCCTTTATTCTTTCCCCTGCTGAATCTTTTCATTCAAGTCATTCAAATACACCCAGCGGTCCATTTTTTCTTCTAAAGCCTGTTCAGCAGCTTCCTTTTCTGCCATCAGTTCCTTTAACTTAACAGAATTGGTCGCATTTGCCATCATATCCGCATCCAGCTTCTCTACCTTCGCTTCCAGTCTGGCGATATCATCATCTATCGTCTCAAACTCTTTCTGTTCTTTATAGGAAAACTTCAGTTTTGTTTCACGATTTTGTTTCCAGTCATTCTTTGAATTGGATCTGGAGGAAAGATTCTCTTCTTTTTTCTTTATTATAGTCTCATCTTCCGGTTTTTCCAACTCTTTTCGGATTAAATAATCGGAATATCCACCTTCTGACTGCATGAGCACACCATTTCCTTCAAATGAGAAAATCCTGCCCACTGTCCTGTCAAGGAAATACCGGTCATGGGACACGATAATGATAATTCCATCAAAATGATCCAGATAGTCTTCGAGAATGGTCAGAGTCTGAATATCCAAATCATTGGTCGGTTCATCCAGAATCAGTACATTCGGAGCACTCATCAGAATCCGCAGCAGATAAAGCCTGCGCTTCTCTCCACCGGAAAGCTTTTCAATCACCGACCACTGCATGGCACCGTCGAACAAAAATCGTTCCAGCATCTGGGAAGCCGTGATTTTGCCATCGGAAGTGGTGATATATTCTCCCACTTCTTTCACATAATCAATGACCTTCATACTCTGGTCCATATATTCATTTTCCTGGGAAAAATACCCGATGCGGATGGTCTGTCCCACTTCCACACTTCCGGTATCCGGTGTAACTATTCCATTGATGATTTTAAGCAGCGTACTTTTTCCACATCCGTTTGGCCCGATAATTCCAATCCGGTCATGCTTCAGGAAAATATAACTGTAATCCGAAATCAGCACTTTTTCTCCGTAATGTTTGGAAATGTGACTCAGCTCAATGGTCTTATTCCCCATTCTGGAAGCTACGGAATCCAGCATCACCCGTCTTTCTTCCTGTATATCTTTGATTGCCTGCATTGCCTGAATCCGGTCAATATGGGCTTTCTGCTTGGTGCTTCTTGCACGGGCTCCACGGTGAAGCCACTCCAGTTCTGTACGAAGCAGATTCTTCCGCTTCTTTTCTGTGGCAATTTCCATATTCTGGCGTTCTTCTTTCAGACGCACATACTCCGAGTAATTCCCCGGATAATTGTATAGCTTTCCTTTATCCACCTCTACAATCCGGTTTGCAACACGGTCCAGAAAATAGCGGTCATGGGTTACCATCAGAATGGCTCCCCGGAACTGAATCAGATACTCCTCCAGCCACTCGGACATAGCATTGTCCAGATGGTTGGTCGGCTCATCCAGTACCAGAATATCTGCCGAAGTAAGGAGTGCATTGATTAAGGCAATCCGCTTCTTCTGCCCGCCTGACATATGTTCTACTTTCTCATCATAATCCTGAAATCCAAGCTGGTTCAACATTGCCTTGGCATCCGCCTCAATGGACCACTCATTCATCTCATTCACATTTCCCTGAATGGCTACTTTGAGAATGGTTGTCCCTTCCTCAAAAACAGGAGTCTGGGGAAGATAACAGATTTTCACATGGTTTCCCATGCTGATTTTTCCATCATCGTAAGGCTCCAGACCTGCCACAATTTTCAGCAAGGTGGACTTTCCCATTCCATTGACACCGATTACCCCGATTTTTTCATTTTCATTAATGCCAAATGCAACATCGTCTAACAGCACGCGCTCTGTATAGGATTTTGTCACATGTTCCATGGTCAGTAAATTCATTGTTTCTTTATCCTTTATACCTGATTTGCGTGATAAGCTTCTTTCTCGCTCCACACATCAAATCCACTGCCTTTTAAAATGTCAATGACACGCAGTGGGTCATCACAACGGATGACTGCCGATGCATCTGCTCCGTTTGCAAATGCATACATATATTCTACGTTAATTTCACCGTCTACAATCTGGTGCATTGCCTTGGCCAGAGAGCCTGCGGCATGAGGAACACGAAGGGCAACCACATCCGTCAGCATTGCGGTAATTCCTGCTTCCTTCAGGACTGCACGTCCTTTCTGCGGATTACTTACAATCATACGCATCATACCATAGTCTGCGGTATCTGCCATACTGAGTGCCACAATATTTACGTCATTGGCACCTAAAATCTGAAGCACTTCATCCAGTCTTCCTGCTCTGTTTTCCAAAAATACTGATAACTGTTTGATTGTCATATTTCTTCCCTCCTTAGCTGAGATTTCTGCGGTCAATTACACGTTTTGCCTTGCCTTCGCTTCGTTCAATGGTCTTTGGTTCAACCAGTTTTACAACTACAGCCACGCCAAGTGCCTGTTTCAGAGCCTCACCAATCCGTTTTCTCAGTGACTCCAACTGACTGATTTTATCTGAGAAGAAACTTTCATCTACCTCCACCATAACAGTCAGGACGTCCATATTGTTTTCACGGTCCACGATCATCTGATAATGTGGTGCAACACCACCGCCAAAGTTGAGCAGTGCAGTTTCTACCTGAGTCGGGAATACATTTACCCCACGGATAACCTTCATATCATCGGTCCGTCCTTTGAACTTGGAAATACGAGGTGTAGTTCTTCCACAATCGCAGGTTCCATAAGAAATACTGGTCAAATCCTTTGTACGGTAGCGGATTAACGGCATTGCCTCTTTGGACAAGGTAGTAAATACCAGTTCTCCCACTTCTCCTTCTGCGCAAGGTGTCTGGTCTGCCGGATTCAGGATTTCCGGATAGAAGTGGTCATGACTGATATGTAATCCTTTATGATGGATACAGTCCATGGCAACACCCGGTCCAAGTACCTCACAAAGTCCATAAATATCAAAACAGTTAATATGTAAAATTTCTTCAATTTTGTGTCGCATTTCTTCCGTCCATGGTTCTGCCCCGTGGATACCAACTTTGATTTTCAGCCGGTCAATGATTCCGGCTTCCTGCATGGATTCTGCAAGATAAAGTGCATAAGAAGGTGTGCATGCAAATGCGGTAGCACCAAAATCTTCCATACACATCATCTGTCTCTTGGTATTTCCCGCAGACATCGGAATCGACATGGCTCCCAGTGCACGAGCACCCAGGTCCAGTCCCATTCCTCCGGTAAATAATCCATATCCATAGCATACATGAAGTCTGTCTTCTGCCGTCAGTCCTGCCATAGTCAGACATCTCGCTACACATTCACCCCAAAGGTTCACATCGTTCTGTGTATAAGATGCCAGGGTAAGCTTTCCTGTGGTACCGGAAGTTCCCTGCACTCTGGCAACTTTTTCCGGTGGAACTGCTAATAAGCCAAATGGATAATTGGCACGTAAATCTTCTTTCGTGGTAAACGGAAGCTTATTAATATCTTCAATTCCTTTGATATCTCCCGGTTCCAGCCCCATGGCTTTCATCTTCTCTGTATAAAATGGTACGGTTCCATATACACGATTTACAAGGTCTACCAGTTTCTTGCTCTGAAGTGCCATCATTTCATCTCTGCTGGCACATTCCATTTTCGGGTCCCTAATTCTTTCTGTCCATTCCATGCTCTTTCTCTCCATGTTTGTTATCTCATGTTTGTTATCTCATGTTTGTTATCTCATGTTTGTTATTTCATGTTTCTTTGTTTTCTATTCTTATTATCCCAAACCAGCGTCTGGTTATAAGCTGTATCCTGTTTCAAAGGCTTTCTTATTAATCTCAATTGTTTTAGGCGGAACGGTCCGCTCAATGACATCAAACCACTGTTCCTTTGTAAAGTCCATATGCTGTGCAGCCACACCGAGAACCACCAGGTTAAATGTCCTTGGATTGCCTAGTTTCTTTGCTTCTTCGGTAGCATTTACCGCATAGACTTTGTATTCCTTTCCCAGTTCTTCCAGAATGCCTTCCGGATAGGAGGCTGCTCCGATCACAACCGGCATCGGGTCGATGCGCCAGTCGTTTACGACCAGTGCTCCATTTGGCTTTAAGAAATGTGCATAGCGCAGTGCTTCCAGACGTTCAAATGCGATCAGTACATCTGCCTGTCCTTCTTCTACAATCGGCTCTGCCACTTTCTCTCCATACCGGACGAAAGTAACTACGCTTCCACCTCTCTGTGCCATTCCATGAACCTCTGACAGCTTCACATCATAGCCGCCTGCAATTGCCAGTCCTCCGAGGATACGGCTGGTAAGCAATGTACCTTGTCCGCCCACACCCACAATCATAATATTTTTTGTCTGCATGTCTTATACCTCCTCTACCAGATTGGCTGCACCGAATTTACACAAGGAGTTGCATAATCCACATCCCGTACACATGGTATCATCAATCACGATTTTACCATCTGTGTCCTTCGTCATTGCAGGACATCCCGGTTTCATACACATTCCACAGCCTTTACATTTGTCTTTATCTACACGGTAAAGCGGTTTCTTTGCCTTACTGAGCAATACGCAAGGTGTTTTCGTGATAATCACGGACACTTCGTCTCTTGCCACTTCTTCCTTCACAGTCTTTTCCAGCAACGCAATATCGAAGGCATTCACTTCTACCACATGCTTGACACCAATGGCACGACATAAACCTGGAATATCAATCGCCCAGGTTTCTTCGCCCATAAGGGTCTTTCCTGTGGCAGCATGATCCTGATGTCCGGTCATTCCGGTGGTAGAATTATCCAGAATCATAACCGTTCCTGTTGCCTTGTTATACATCATATTCATCAGGGAATTCACACCTGTATGTAAGAAAGTAGAATCTCCGATGACTGCCACCCAGTTCTTAACGTAGTCTTTTCCTTTCGCCTTCTCCATACCATGAAGAGTGGAAATACTTGCACCCATACAGACGCAGGTATCGACCACACTAAGCGGAGCAACTGCACCAAGGGTATAACATCCGATATCTCCTGCAGCGTGCAGACCTAATTTCTTCAGCACATAATATACGCTTCTGTGTGGACATCCCGGACATAGGATTGGAGGACGTCCCGGTGCCTGTGCAGGATTTTTCAGTTTTAAATCTTCTTTTAAAATGGCTTTCCGGATCATATTGGCACTATATTCACCCTGAACGGTAAATATTTCTTTTCCAATGGCCTTGATTCCCCATGACTTCACCTGTTCCTCAATGACCGGCTCTAATTCTTCTATAATGTAGAGAATATCCACTTTTTCGGCAAATTCTGTAATTAATTTTCTTGGAAGCGGATTTACCATACCAAGCTTCAATACCGATGCATTTGGAAGTGCCTCTTTCACATACTGATATGGGATTCCACTGGTAATCACACCGATATGGGTATCGTTCATTTCCACCCGGTTGATGTCCATTGTATTGGCAGCTTCTGCCAGTTCCAGATTCCGCTTTTCAATCTCAATATGTCTGATTTTTGCATTTCCCGGCATCATGACATTCTTCTGAATGTTCTTCACATATGGCTTATCTTCTACTTCTTCCCGGTCGTGGAGTTCCACAAGTCCCTGAGAATGTGCAAGTCTGGTCGTCGTTCTTAAAATAACCGGACGGTCAAACTGCTCACTGATTTCGTAGGCACGTTTCACAAAATCCTTTGCCTCTGCGCTGTCCGACGGTTCTAACACTGGAAGCTGTGCGGCTCTGGCAATCATGCGGGTATCCTGTTCATTCTGTGAGCTGTAAAGTCCCGGGTCATCTGCCACTACCATCATAAGTCCGCCATTTACCCCCATATAAGAAACCGTATAGAGAGGGTCTGACGCTACATTCAGTCCTACATGCTTCATGCATGCCATAGAGCGGACTCCGGAAATACTTGCACCTATGGCAACTTCTGTGGCAACCTTCTCATTCGGTGACCACTCCGCATAAACATCATCTTTATATTTTACCAGTGACTCACTGATTTCCGTACTTGGAGTCCCCGGATATGCTGCCGAAACCTTCACGCCTGCCTCGTAAGCACCGCGGGCAATGGCTTCATTTCCAAGCATAATTACTTTTTTCTCTGACATATTTCAATCCGTCCTTTCGTTATTTTGCCTGTCTTTGTTCCATGATAGCACAAAGCTTTCGCGAGTTAAAGTATCAATTTGCGAAATCAAACAAGGAGAGCTGGTTGGACTGCGGCAGATCTCCGAACAGGCCCATTTTATCCATAAATTCTGCGACTGTCTTACTGATTTTTGTCCGCTGGATAAAGTCATCCTTGGACAGATATGGACCGTCCTTCGCTGCAATTTCCACTGCTTCTGCCGCCTTGTCTCCCATGCCTTCAATGGTGTTAAACGGAGGGAGCAGTTTATCTCCCACTACCTGGAATTTCTTTGCTTTTGATTTGTAAATATCAATTGGAAGGAAATCAAATCCGCGGGCATACATTTCCATGACATTTTTCATGTCCTTTAACGTATCCTGTTCCTTCTTACTCAGTTGTCCCTGCTCATCCCGCTTTTTATAATCTTTATAATGATAGAGGAGATTTTCCTTCCCCTGTCCCATCAGTTCATAAGAAAAGGCGGACGCACGGATTCCAAAATAGGCTGCATAGTAGGCAAGCGGATAATTAATCTTGCAGTATGCAATACGGTACGCCATCATAACATAAGCCGCCGCATGTGCTTTCGGGAACATGTACTTAATCTTCTCGCAGGACCAGATATACCAGTCCGGCACTCCATGCTCTGCCATATCCTTCTTAAATTCCGGCCATTCCTTGCATTTTCCCTTGGCAACCGTTCCCTTACGCACACGTTCCATAATGGTAAAGGATTCCTCGCTGTCCAGTCCTTTATTGATCAGATAGGTCATGATATCATCACGGGTACAGATGGCGGTAGAAATCGTCGCTTTTCCTTCTTCAATCAGCGTCTGTGCATTTCCAAGCCATACGTCTGTACCATGGGACAGCCCGGAAATACGAATCAAATCGGAAATCTTCTTCGGCTTGGTATCCACTACCATCTGGATAACGAAGCCCGTACCAAATTCCGGGATTCCAAGGCATCCAACCGGACAGCCGTCAATATCCTCCGGCTTGATTCCAAGGGCACTGGTATCGGAAAAAAGAGACATGACCCCTTTATCATCCAGTGGAATATCCGTAGCCCGGAAAATCTTGTTCACACCGTCATATTCATTATCCATAGAATCGGAATTAATCAGTTCTTCCAGAGTCTTAATCATGGTCGGATCATCATGTCCCAGAATATCCAGTTTCAACAGGTTGTGGTCAATGGAATGATAATCAAAGTGTGTGGTAATAATGTCTGTTGTCATATCATTTGCCGGATGCTGAATCGGGGTAAAGGAGTTGATATCCTCCCCATAAGGAAGTACAATGATTCCGCCCGGATGCTGTCCTGTACTTCGGCGCACACCCGTACATCCCTGTACAATACGGTTAATCTCACAGCTTCGTTTCCGATCTCCATGTTCCTCATAATAATTCTTCACATATCCATAGGCCGTTTTATCCGCCAGACCCGCAATGGTTCCTGCTCGGTACGTCTGGCCTTCTCCGAAAATAACTTCCGTATACTTATGGGCATTACTCTGGTAATCCCCGGAGAAGTTCAAATCGATATCCGGCTCTTTATTTCCTTTAAATCCAAGGAAGGTTTCAAATGGAATATCAAATCCATCCTTCTTAAGCTGTGCCCCGCATTTCGGACATTTCTTATCGGGCATATCGTGGCCGCAGGCTCCTGCATAAGCACGCACTTCTTCCGAATCAAAATCACTGTAATGACACTCCGGACAATAATAATGAGGTGCCAGCGGATTTACCTCGGTAATACCGGCCATGGTCGCTACGAAGGACGAGCCTACGGAACCACGGGAACCAACCAGATAGCCGTCTTCATTGGATTTCCAAACCAGTTTCTGCGCAATGATATACATAACCGCGAATCCATTGGAAATAATCGAGTTCAGCTCTCGTTCCAGACGCTCGCTTACCACTTCCGGTAACGGTTCTCCATACATGGAATGAGCCTTATTATAACAAATATCACGAAGCTGCTGGTCAGAATCTTCGATTACCGGTGGACACTTATCCGGTCGTACCGGTGAAATCTTTTCAATCATATTTGCAATCAGATTGGTGTTCTTAATGACAATCTCATAAGCCTTCTCTGAGCCGAGATAGGCAAATTCTTCCAGCATTTCCTCTGTAGTTCTTAAGTAGAGCGGTGCCTGCTGGTCTGCGTCAGAGAAACCCTTGCCTGCCATGATAATCCGCCGGTATACTTCGTCTTCCGGGTCCATAAAATGCACATCGCAGGTTCCAACTACCGGTTTATTGAACTTCTCGCCAAGCTGGATAATCTGTCGGTTTAAATCTTTCAAATCCTCCATGGAAGTCACGCTGTCCACTCGCTCACTTTCAATCATGAAGGCATTGTTTCCAAGAGGCTGGATTTCCAGATAATCATAGAAATCCACAATCTTTGCCAGATACTGCTCGGACTTTCCATTTAACAGTGCCTGATATAGCTCTCCTGCCTCGCAGGCACTTCCTACGATCAGGCCTTCCCTGTATTCATTCAATACACTCTTTGGAATACGCGGACGACGTCCGTAGTAAATCAAATGGGACTGAGAAATCAGTGTATACAGATTCACACGTCCAATATCATTTCGTGCCAGAATAATTACATGGTAGGTCGGAAGCTTGCGTATGGCATCCGGATTCAAATGTCCGAACTGGTTGACCTCCTGAAGGGTCATAATATCACGCTCTTTTAACATTTCCACAAACTTTTCGAATATGTAAGCAGTTGCCCCTGCATCATCCACCGCGCGGTGATGATTTTCCAGGGAAATATTCAAGGCTTTCGCCACCACATCCAGTTTATATTTTGACAGAGACGGCAGAAGAATACGGGCCAGTGCTACCGTATCTACGGAAGTAAAATCCGGTTCGATTCCCATATTTCTGCAGTTCTGTTCTATAAATCCCACGTCAAAGGACGCATTGTGCGCAACCAGTGCCGCATCTCCTACAAATTCCAGAAACTGCGGAAGGACAGTTTCAATATCCCCCGCATCCATAACCATCTCATCGGTAATGGACGTAAGCTGGGTAATGCGGAACGGAATCGGTCTTCTCGGATTCACAAAGGTACTGAACTTCTCTGTAATCTTTCCATGTTCAACCTTGACCGCACCGATTTCTATGATTTTATCCGCCGATGCAGAAAATCCTGTTGTCTCTATATCAAATACCACATAGGTATCATCCAGTGTCTGTTCTTTTACATTAATCGCAATTTCCGTCAAGTCATCCACCAGATATCCTTCTACTCCGTAAATAATCTTGAACGGGTCATTCTTGTCCAGACCTTCGATATAATGATTTGCCTCGGTAAATGCCTGCACTACCCCGTGGTCCGTAATGGCAATCGCCGGATGTCCCCAGTCATGCGCCCTCTTTACCAGAGAAGCCGCATCCGATACTCCATCCATGTCACTCATCTTGGTATGACAGTGAAGCTCTACTCTTTTCTCCGGGTACTTGTCCTTTCTTCCCACACGGAAATCGGTACTCTTACGGATTCCGGTCACCGAACCGATGGTCAGCTCTCCATCAAATTTATCAATGGTGGTTACTCCCTTTACCTTCAGGAAAACACCCATCTTGATTTCACTTAACAGTTCCGGAAGATTCTCATTTCTTGCAAACATCTTCACGGTAATGGTATCAGTAAAATCGGTAACGTCAAACATAATAATGGTTTTCTCATTACGGATTTCCCTTGTTTCAAAATTGATGACCTGTCCACGAATGGTAATCTCACCCATTTCCGTGACAACCTGTTTCAGCTCAATAGTCGGATCATCAAAATCCCGTCCGTAAATTACATTCGGGTCATCGGACTTCTTCAGTGGATAATCCCGCTTCTTGAAGAAGGTATTCTCTTTCGAACCCTTTTCCGGACTTTTCTTTTCGGTAAATGCCGGTTTCGCTGTCTTAGGCTGCTTTTCCTGCGTCTTTTCGGCTGCCTTCTTCTCCTCTTTCTGTACAGCAGACCCATTTTCCTCATCTTTGTGCTGTGCCTGCAAAGAATGATTCCGCTCCAGAATGGCATCTACCTCCTGCTGTATCTGCATTTCTCCCAGCTTCCGGTATTTGCTTTCCTTTACCTGTTCATACTGAATCCGGACTTCGATTGGCAGATGAAACCGCTCCTCGAAGATTTCCTCCAAATACATTTCCACCGCATCGGCCTTTCCCTTTGCCACGATACTGTCTGCCAGCGTCAGCGTCAGGATATTTCCTCCCTCAAAATGGTGTTTCGCCTTCTGGAACATATTCCGCTCAATGGTACTTTCCCGACCGATTTCCCACAAAATGCTTTCCTTATATTCCTCAAACAATACTTCCGGTGTGTACTGCCCTGACAATTGATAGGTATCTATAATTGTCACCGGGATATTCATATTGCGAAACAGTTGTGTCTCTATACTTCTTTCTATATCATATAAATTCTTTTTCGGTATCAGATGACTGCTGGTAATATATATCTTTATGTAGTCTTTTGCAGAAGTAGAGGTGACTTTCATCACCTCTACCCCATTCAACAGCATTTGATTTTCTTCTTCCAACTGTAAGGTTGGAAATACCTCCAAAAATAACTTTGCCATGCTTATTTACTCCAGTGCTCCAATTCATCTCTCAGTACAGAAAGTAACTCTTCTTCTTTTACTTTCTTAATGATTTCTCCTTTTTTAATCAACAGACCTTCTCCAATTCCACCTGCGATTCCGATATCTGCTTCTTTGGCTTCTCCCGGTCCATTCACCACGCAGCCCATTACCGCAACTTTGATATCTAAATCCGGGAATTCGCCTGTCATGGTTTCTACCTGATTGGCAAGACCGATCAAATCAATCTTTGTTCTTCCGCAGGTCGGGCAGGAAACCACTTCGATTCCGCCTTTCCGCAGACCCAGTGTCTTCAAAATCCGTTTGGCACTCTTAATTTCTTCCAGCGGGTCTCCTGTAAGTGATACACGGATGGTATCTCCGATTCCCTGGTATAAGATAATGCCAAGTCCTACTGCCGATTTCAGATTTCCCGAATACAGTGTTCCAGACTCTGTAATTCCTACATGCAGCGGATAAATGCACTGCTCTGATATGAGTTCGTGGGCTTTTGCACACATCAGTACATCCGAAGATTTAATGCTGACCACCAGATTGTCATAACCCATATTTTCAATCATATGTACCTTGTCAAGTGCACTTTCTACAATGCCTTCTGCTGTGACACCGTGATATTTTTCCACCAGTTCCTTCTCCAGTGAACCGCTGTTTACCCCTACACGGATTGGAATGTGGTATTCCTTCGCCTTTTCTACTACTGCTCTCACACGGTCTTCCGAGCCGATATTTCCCGGATTAATCCGAATCTTGTCTGCCCCATTTTCAATGGCAGCAATGGCAAGACGGTAATCAAAATGGATATCTGCCACCAGTGGAATATGGATTTGCTTCTTGATCTCCTTCAGTGCCTGCGCCGCTTCCATAGTCGGCACCGCACATCGTATAATCTCGCATCCCGCCTTCTCCAATGCCAGAATCTGAGCTACGGTTGCCGCTACATCCTCCGTCTTTGTATTGGTCATAGACTGAATTGCTACCGGATTCCCACCGCCTATCTTTACTGTTCCTATCTGAATTACTTTTGTCTCATTTCGCTTCATTTTCATTCACCTGTCTGTCTATTTTGTTTTCGTAAAAGAAAGCTGCTCTCCAAAATCCCATTCGGAAAGAACCAGATTTTTTCCGTCTACACTATAATTAAATGTATCAGAAAAATATGCTGCATCTTCTATCTGTGCATCCGTCATCTTTCCAGAACCAATCTTTACTGCCGCCTCTGTTGTCTTCTGAAATGTAATCTGCTTCTCTTTCCTGTCAAGTTCATATGTGAACCCCACACTCTTCACTTCGTCATAATCCTGCCACTCTAACACTGCACTGTCCTTCTTCCCAATGGTAAGACTAACACCCAGTTCCTCGTTCTTCCAGGTACCTTCCAGCGGATTTCCGGCAAATCCGTCCATCAGGAAAAATACAAGCACAAGCAATGCTACCAAGGCTGCAATATTTCTCACGGTTCCTCGTCTGTCTTCCCAATCTATCCTCTTCTCTTCCTGCATAAATACCGCACCCCTTTCAGCCTTTTTTCTATTTATATTCATTATACGGACTTTATATCTACGTGTCAAATGTGTTTCTATTTGAAACTTATTTCCGTTTTATGTTATGTTTCATCCCTTTTCTCTTATTCTCCAAATACAACTGATACAATAAGAAACAATATACATAAGTCGGATTGCATAATAGAACACGCAAAGGAGGAACCATCATGGACTTTTCCGAAGTATTGAAAGAATTACGGGAATCAAACTGCATCACTCAGGAACAACTTGCAAGACAAATTGATGTTTCCCGTTCCACAATTGCCGGATACGAAAGTAAAAATCGTGAACCGGATTTTGACAAATTACTCTCGCTTTCCAGATTCTTCCATGTCTCCGTAGATTATCTGCTGACCGGACAGCGGAATCTTGAATTTTCCACGATTCCTGCTCCACAGCCTGATGAACATATTATTGACCGGAAGGTAATCAAAATATACAAGAACCTCGGATTTGAGGAGAAAAAAGATGCTTTGAAATATCTGGAACTGCTGGAATACAAATCCAGACATTAACTAGTCAAAAAAAGGATGTGCGCATTATCTGAAGCGCACATCCCTGTTTGCATTATCCTTATCTTATACTGGTGTGGACTCTCTCCTAACCACACTCCGCTTCTATCAAATTGGGAATATTCATTCTCTCCTGTTTTATCAAATCCATAGACTACACCGTTTATTTCGTAGATTGGTTCATCAGTAACCATCTTTCCATGGTCCAGATAATACCAGTTGCTTGCTGACTGAACCCAGCCATTTCTGTACTGGCCTTCCAGAAAATAATACCAGATATCATATTGAGCATCGTATATCCATCCAGTATAAGCATCTCCGTCCTTTGTAAAATAATCTTTGTGACTTAGTACTTCTCTTTTATCATCTCTATCGTTTCCGGCTTGTCCGTATAAAATTCATCCGCCAACGGAATCTTTTTCAAATTGTTTCAGCTCCTTTCGTAAGTTTCTAAATGAAAAGGACAGCCCATTTTCAGACTCCGTAACACGAGGGAAAAGGATATAACACAAGGGAAAGCGTAAGGGCAAACTCACTTGCTACAAATTTAGCATTTTCAAGGGTTTGCGGACTTCATGAAGATAAGATATAACAGTTAATAAATGTTAAGAATTAAGTCAAATCAAAACTGGAATTTACTTAATGGCTCTAGTGGCTATATAAGTTGGTACATTGTGCTCGTGCAATATACCTGAACCATTTGTATCTTCGTATAAATTTGTAAGCACAAATCCTGCTTCCAATTGTCCACCAATTTGTTCCTCGATAGTATGGGAGAATGCAATACCCCAATCATTTTTTATGGAATCTTCATAAGCCACAGGATCTTTTAAGGGGTTAAAAGGTAATTTATATTTAATATTACATTCGGTTTCATCAAAAATATATCCAAAACCATTATCTAAACCACATAAAAGAATTCCACCTTTCTTTAAAATGCGATAACATTCTTTAAAAATTGGCTTTACTTCTTCGACATAACAATTTGATACAGGATGAAATATTATATCAAAAGTTTCATCACCAAAAGGCAAAGCTTTACTCATATCAACTTGGACAACATTCACTTCATACCCTTCTCTTTTGGCTACCAATCTTTCGCCATCACATTGTGAAGTAGAATAATCTAATACAGTACAATTAGCTCCTAGTGCTGAAAATATTGGGATTTGTTGACCTCCGCCACTTGCTAAACCTAATAATTTCTTTCCTTTTAATTCTCCAAACCATTCATACGGAACATATTTTGTAGGAGTTAAAAGTACATTCCATTTTCCATTTTTTGCATTTTCATATTCTTCGTGCGTGATAGCTTTACCCCATTCCCATCCTGAATCACACCATGAATCGATAGTTTTAGCATTAAAGTCTTGATAGTTCATAATTGCCCAATCCTCCCATTAAATACATTAATAAATTCAAGTTGTCTGTTTCTTCATATCCATATTATAACAGTTCCATATTAGCACCACAATAAAATTTTATGCTCCGATAATCTTATTGAACAACTCTAACAGTACATCTTTCACACCGCCAGCATTGAACACCAAGCCGACAGCAATCAAGGCAACTACCAAGAAACCGATAAGTTTGGAAAACTCACGCTTAAACCCTAAGTAGATACCGATAACCACAATCGCCATAAGCACTAAACTCTGTGCGTTTGATAAAAACCATTGATATAAATTTTGACCGAAATTCATTTAATTGTCCTCGCTTTCTTCTAATTGTTTCATTTCATAGTCAGCTTCTTTGCCGACATTCAAAATACACATCAAGACTACGCCGATACCCATTCCCATAGATACCAGCAGAAACTCTTTTACTAATACCCACATTTTTTATCACTCCTAACTTTCTACTAAATCTTTTGCAGGGGTCGTCTGCTGTTTGATTATCATTTCATGCTTTTCCGTGAGCTTTGCCTGCTGTTCGATTGTTTCCATGTAGTCTGTACCGTTTATCGCAAGGTCAATACACTTCATCACTCCACCGTCTACAAGTGCGTCCATGAGAAAGTCATACCAGCTTCTTTGCTGTGCCAGCAGGTAACTTTCAAACTGCTTGCAACCTCGCCCCTTTAACTCTAAAAGGACACCTTTTTCTCCGTCAGCCGACGTATAGATAAAGATGTCCCCTAAAGAATAATGCTCCGTATAACTGTAATGTCCGTAATCTTCATGGAGCATATAATTGATATTCAGTTTTAATATATCTTTGATGATGTGCTGTATATCCAGCGTGGGAAAACGAATTTTCACATAATCAAACAGCATGGTAAGCGGTGCTTCTGGATTGAACCTTGTCAGTTCCTTATGCAGAGTTTCCAAAAGTTCTTTTGACGGCTTCATTTTTCCGCTTTCTATCTTGTTGAGATATTCCCTTGTGATACCAGAAGCCACCGCCAGCCTGCCTTGTGAGATACCGTAAGCAATCCGTTTCTCCCGTAATTCTTTTATCCATTGTTCTTCATTCAGAACCATACCCCCAATCTGTCAAGTGTGAAGTTTTTTAAGGCGACTTCATTCGTGCCAGCTTTTGACGGTGCAGGAGCTTCTTGAAACTGTCGTAACAGAAGCGTCCCTATGGAAAAGTGATAGACAAGGTGCTTGT